>Ga0068714_10001604_pt1 | contig 32295 bp, 36 predicted proteins | sample MTBNYHSulfiMetaG_FD_62988 | JGI IMG/M metagenome (GOLD analysis project Ga0068714, IMG submission 62988) | Enrichment culture microbial communities from rom New York Harbor, USA that are MTBE-degrading - MTBE-NYH (New York Harbor Sulfidogenic)... | ecosystem: Environmental > Aquatic > Marine >...
AGCCGCCGCTCAATGAGTAGATCCCGCTGCTGAACGATACCCGACACATGTGCGCCGGTACCCAGCCACCCCGCCCTGATCTCGAGCGAGGTATTGGTGTTGAGCAGTGCCTTCTGGCGGGCATAGGTTTTGTCATCTGCGTTTGCTATGTTGTGCGACGTTGTTGCAATCCCCACACCACTGTTCAAGAGGGTGCCTTTGGCCACTTCCAGTGTAAGGCTTAGCATGCTTCCCATTCTAGATCTCCTTCCTGAAGGTCAGCCCCTTGGGAGGTTCAAATTTGGAAACCGACGAGGGCGTTCCCTCGGGAGCATAGTTCGACGGCCACAGGCAGCTAAAGAAATCCTCGTATAAAGAGAGAGTCTCGCTGATAAAGACTCCGTTTGCATGATTCAATCTGTTGATTTCAGCCAGCTGGCTCCTCAACAGAATGTGCTTGTCCTGTTCCAGACCGTGGGGCTTTGCCGATTTTTCCATTTGCCGCAGTTCGAGCCTTTTGGCCAGTGCCTCGATCAGATACTGTTTAGTGGGAAGCAATTGCAGCAGCCTGGCACTGTCAAACCGTTTGAGAGCGCATGCCTCTTCGTTGAGCAGTTCTTTCAACTGGTCGGCTAAGTCTAGACAGGCATCGATACTTGCCTCTCCGGCATCTTGAAATGCCAAGGGCTTAGATAAAGAATTAACTTCCACATTGCCTGTCCTACTATTCATCTTGCAAGGGCTCCTTCGTCGTTGATTTTACAGTGCGCTCTTATCTCTTGATCGGCTCTTTTTGGTGATTTCTTTAATCAATTGTTTCTGACGATCTGACTTCAGCCTTAAGCGCAGGAAGGAGTTGCTGATATAAGGTGGCGGCGAGTCCGTTGCTCTGATTTCTGCTTATCTCTCTGGCCAGATGTTCATCCAGCATCGCTTCATAAATCTCCCGTGCCTGATCCGGTTCTTCGGCTCGGTCAACGGTTTGGCGCATAGACTTGAGCAGATACTGCATCATAATGGCTTCAAATTCTTCACAAGTCTCCCGCAAGCGTTGTTTTTTTAATTCTGTTTCAGAATCTGTTTTCATTCCGCCGCTAATCGGTACTATTGGAGCCATGCATTTTCTCCTCGAGTTGGGACGCCCGCAGTCGAGTGCCGGAACCGGGAAGACTGCAGCGGCGCCCTGTGTGCGGAAATCGAGCATCTGCCACGAGCCGGCATCTTTTAGCTCTCCTTTTCAAAAATAATCTCCACCCGCCGGTTCATCGACCTATCTGCGGCAGTCTTGTTTTCTCTGAGAGGATGAGAGCTGCCATAACCGCCCAGGGCAAGTTTTTCCGGTTCTAGCTGGCCTTCATTTAACAAGTAATCGAGTACCGCGTGGGCTCGTGCCAATGAAAGCTGATCGTTGGAGCTAAACTCCTCGTTATGAATAGGGATACTGTCGGTGTGCCCATCGATGTAGGCACGATAATCGGTGGAGTGCATGAATTCGGCCAGTTTCTGCAAAATGGGATGGGCATCGGGGCTTAAAACGCTTTTGCCACTTTCAAACATCAATTTATCCGAGAAAATGAAGGAAAATTTAGTCTTCTCCTGGCCTCGATTGACCCATACTCCGCTACCCGAAGAGACAAGCAGGTTGAACTCCTTATTTGAGGATGCCTGCCCCGGATCACCCTCAGAGATATCCCGTATGTCAAGGGAATGGACGCTTTCGAGGTTTTTGCACAGGTCCTTGATCACCATATCTTTGGCAATATTTACACTGTCGTGTTCTTTAAACTGAAGGATGCCGGTGGATGCATTGAAGTTGCGAAACGAGCTTCTGAATGCCTTTGTGTCGAGCGAGGACATGGAGAGCAGGAGCACGAAAAAAGTCAGTAGTAAGGTGGACAGATCCGAGAAGGTCACCATCCAGGAGCTCCCGCCTCCTGATTTGGCCTCCTGCTTTGCTTTCTTCCGCATCATTGGTCGTACCTCCCCGGAACCGCATCTTGATCTGAATTGTCAGCCTGCTTTTTTGATGAAGGCAAGATATTGAACAGAAAATTCTTGTAGTTAAGAAACGATTTCGGTTTGGGCTCGTCCCGAAGAAGGCTCTTGGGAACGGTCGTGCTGGCTCCCAGTAGGAGCTCCACCCGCTGATTCTTGTGGCGCAGCTCCGGAAAGACATTGTTGTCTATGATCGGTTGAAAGTAGCTGAACCCATGAGCGCTCAAGCGGTTGAAATCGATTCCCTGCTGCAGGAGGAAGTGATGCACGGCCTGTGCTCTCTGAGCTGACAGCAGCCAGGACTTTTGAGGCCAATCCTGCTCTTTCGGAGCTTCGTAGTGATCGGTATGGCCGTGTATTTCGATGTCTTCTTCGCTGTTTTGCAGGTGTGCGACGAGAAGGGTCAGGAAATGACGAATCTCCGGCGTTAACTCGTTGGAGCCGGGAACAAAAAGCGCTCTTTGATTTATGCGAACGACGAGCTTTTCCTTCTGTTTAAGAATCTGGATCATGGGATCCAACTGGGTGGTCACTGTCAGTTGTTTGAGCACCTCAAAATCGACTGGCGTGCTCGGCGCTACGGGAGGTGCGGCATCGCGAACATCGGTCCCTTTTGTTTTCCCTATTGGAGAACGCCCCCCTGGGAGTAAGCCGAATGCGCCAACCAACGAATTGAGGGCTTTGCGTGTGCGAATCTCTTCCCTCTGCGACATGCTCAGGAGTAGGACAAAAAAGGTCAACAGAAGGGTCATCAAATCGGTGTAGGTAGTGATCCAACCGTTTGTATCCTTTTTGCCTGATGGGGCTTCTTTTCTGGCCATGCTGAATTCCCGTTAAATGAGCTCGAGCTCGGCTTGCAGAGCCCCTGAAGCCTTAATGGACTGCAAAATGCTGATGAGGTCCCTGGGTGTGGCGCCGATAGCATTGAGACCGTGAACCAGTTGGCCGATCGTGACTCCGCCTCCGACTACCGACAAAAAGCCTTTGCCTTCCTGAACTTTGATATCGGTTCGAGGAACGACGGCGGTTTGGCCGCCGCTGAACGGCAACGGCTGGGAAACATACGGATCTTCGGAGATCTGCACGGTCAGATTGCCGTGAGCTACTGCAACCGGTGCGATTCGAACGTTTTCCCCGATGACAATAGTGCCCGTTCTTTCGTTGATAATTATTTTGGCAACCGTCTCGGGCTCAACTTCTATATTTTCCACCTGGGCAATCATCTCGGTGACTCTACCGACAAAGTGGCCGGGGACATCGAGTCTGATCGATGCAGCATCCAATGCCTGAGCATAGCTGCCGCCGAGAATCGCATTGATTTGCACGGCGGTCTTGTGGGCAGTCGTGAAGTCGGGTGCGCGTAATACCAAATCCAGGGATTCATGGTTTGAGAAATCGATGTTTACTTCCTGCGCTATGGTCGCGCCTCCACTAATAAACCCCACTGTGGGGAAGTTCTTTTGAACCGAGGTGCCGCTTTGACCCGCAATGTGAAAGCCTCCGGTCGATAGGGGACCTTGGGCAAGGGCATATGTCTTGCCGTTGGGGCCCCGTAGAGGCGTCATCAACAGTGTTCCACCCTGCAGGTCTTTAGCGTCACCGATTGAGGAAACCTGAACGTCGAGCTTGCTGCCGATACGGACAAAAGGAGGCAGGCTGGCTGTCACCATGACTGCGGCAACGTTCTTCACCTTGATATCTTCGGCATCCACGTTGATGCCCTCATTGTCCAGCAAATTTGCCAGAGTGGCGATTGTGAATTCAGTACGGTCCTTATCCCCACTGCCGTTTAATCCCGCAACCAGGCCATAGCCGACCAACGGATTCGAGGAAGTGCCCATGAAAAAAGCAATATCTTTGATTCGAGCGGCTTCACTACTCGGCGGCGGCAGCACTATGACGCTCAAGAGCACGATCAAACAAAAAGAAAGCAGGTTTCGCAGCATAATGCCTCACTTAAAATGGTGAGATGAAGTCTACGACTTGGCCGAGCCAACCCGGTTTTTGCTGTTTGGCCAGGGGACCTTTACCCACTAAGAAGATCTTGGCGTCAGCGATGTTCTGGGAGAGGACGGTGTTGTTCCTGGTGACGTCTACGGGCCGAATGACCCCTTCTAGAATAATCTGCTGCATGTCATTGTTGACTTTGGTCCAGCGTGAGCCGCGAATTACGAGATTACCATTGGGGAGCTTGTCCACCACGGTAGCCGTCATATAAGCTGCCATGCTATCGGTCCTGGAAGTGGAGCCGGTGCCTTTGAAAGTATTGGTAAACTGGGCTTCGTAAGGTCCGAAAGAGAGAGCGCCGGCACCTGTTGTATTGCCTGTGTTAACTCCGTCAAACTTGAAGCTTCCCGAAAGATTTGAATTACGATTGGTGTTGGTGGCAGCCTGCTTGGATCCTGTGGACTGCTCGACGACGGTGATGGTGATGACATCACCGATCTCTTGTGCTTTGATATCTCTAAACAGCGAACGGCTGCCCTCGCTCCACAGCGAACCGGTAGGCTGAGGCGGAATGGCTGCAGCAGGTGGAGCATTGACGATGGGCGTAACCAGAGGGGGCTGCTGAGCGATGGGAGGAGATTGGTCGACAGTGCCGGTAGAGAAAGGGGATGCCGGGGGTGCTGAGGCGCAACCGAGGAATCCATGCCATAGCAGCAGGGCCAAGCAGAGTTGCAATATGGCTCGGCAGGATATCGTCCAGGCCGGTGCCAAATCGCTTTCTGATTTGTTACACCGTTTAATCATGAGAATTCTCCAACACATCAGTGGACAAGGCGTACTGTTTCTTCATCAACGACCATGCAGAGGGTCGAGCGTTTCGTCATTAAGTTGGTAACTCGAATGGTGTCCCCTACACAGGCATTTCCCCTCACTTCTCCTTTTGCCGTGAGTTTAAGTCCGCCGTTCTCGTAGATAATGGTTACAATGCCGCCGCGCTTGACAACCGTGGGCTGGTTGAGATCTTTGAATGCAATCGGCTGGTGCATTCCTATGTCCCTCAGCAACTGCTTGCCAATTACCTGCTCAACATCTCTGACATAACGGTCGGGATCGCCGGCGACGTTAATCCTCTGCACTTCAATGCTCTTCTCTTCAATGATGTCGTTTCTCTTTAGCGGATTTAGTGCATGAATGACATTCTGGTAAACATCCACCTTGCCGGTGGCTCGCAAGCTGCGGTCTTTTTCCCCGTCTACGAAAAACTGGATGGTGACACTCACTTTTCCTATAAACCGCTCCTTAGGATCCGCCAGGACTTCGTGGGATATCTTACCTTCGGGCAGTTCCGGAACCCCTGAGAAATAGACATTGTGAATCTCCACATCCCTTACGTCCCAGGGGCTGCGGGACAATACGAATTCTCTGTAGATGGCTTCAATTTCTTCGTCGGGCAACCGCACGGACGTTCTCTGAATGAGAACTTTGGCGGGTAAATTCATTACAATTTGCGACGGATCGCAGCCCTGTTTGATAAAGAATCGATTCAGGTACGTGCGCAAGTGCTCCGCAAGAATATATTTTTGCTCGCCCACTGACGGAGCTGCGCCCAGGTCTTCGCTCTTCAGCAATTCCCGCCACTCTTCTGAAAGTGCTTCAGGACGGCATAGATCCAACAAACAAACACGTTTTTGACTCACCTTCACTTCCGGAGTAATGACAATGTTTCCCGGAGTCGTCAGCGCATGGCTAACCGTCGTTTCGCCACGCGGCAGTGAGTGTATACAAAGTGCCGGTAGGAAGATTAGCGCACAAATAATCTTGATGATCTTGTGAAGCTTCATGGGAGCCCTCATCTGCCTATTTTAGGCTTTGACATTATTGGCTATCTGAAGCATTTCATCAGAAGCCTTGATAACCTTGGAATTGGCCTCATAGGCTCGCTGCCCTGCTATTATATTGACCATCTCTTCCACCACATTAATGTTGGCGCTTTCAGTATAGCCCTGCAACAGTGTGCCGAATCCTTCCAAACCGGGCTCTCCCTCCACCTCTTCGCCGGAGGCTTCTGTGGGAACGGAATAGTTCTTGCCCAAATTGAGCAGACCGGAAGGGTTCGGAAAGTCGTAGAGGCTGAGGGTTTGGGTTGCCACCACTGTTCCAGTTTGGTCTACTGCCGTCACGGTTCCACCCGCATCAATATTGATGGCCGTTGTGCCCTGGGGAATGCTGATCTCAGGCTGCAGCCGATTCCCTTCCAGGTCGCAGACAAAGCCATCCTGATCGACTTGAAAAGTTCCGGCTCTGGTGTAGACTTCTTCCGTGCCCCGCAGGATTTTGAAAAACCCTCTGCCTTGAATGGCAAGATCCAGCGAATTGTCAGTCTGGGTAAAATTGCCCTGGGTGAATATCTTCTGCACAGAAGTCGTTTTGGCACCCATGCCCAGCTGGATACCCGAGAGTGTGTAGGCATCGTTTGCGGTTTCCGCGCCCGGAGGTATAATGTTCTGGTACATGAGATCTTCAAAATTGGCGCGGCTCCGCTTGAAGCCGGTAGTATTGGCGTTGGCGAGATTGTTGGCGATGACATCCATATTCATTTGCTGCACTGACATACCTGCTGCTGCTGTCCATAAGCTGCGGATCATGGCGTAGAGTCCTCTCTATAGATTCCCGAGCGATCTTATCAGTTGAGAGTCTTGTTGATCGCTGGCCTGAAGAATTTTTTGATAAGCTTCAAACATTCGTGTGCTCTCAATCATTATGGCCATTTCTTCCACTATGTTGAAATTCGGTGATTCCAGAGCTCCTTGCTCTATCCGATACTGATCGCCCGTCAGGAGCTGCTCCTGGCCGCGGACCGGCCTGAAGTGGCCGTTTGCGGCTTTTTGCAGGGAGGCATCTTCGCCAAACTGGGAGATTCTTAGAGTGCCGACCAGGTCTCTGCCGTCGAAAATTTGACCGTCCCGCTCGATTCGGATCTCGGAGGTATCCTCCGGCTCGTCGAACTGGATCGGTTGCCCGTCATTGCCCAAAACCGGCCACCCATCTTGCGTGACCAAGGTGCGATTGTTGTCCAGTCTGAAGTTTCCAGCCCTGGTGTGAAGAATGCCCTCATCTGTCTGGATGCAGAAGTACCCGTTTCCAATCAGGGCAACATCAAGCGGATTGTCCGTGCGGTGCAAGTTCCCATGATCCATCTTGGTATAGGTGTTCTGCGCCATGAAGTTGCTGAAATGGACGGCATCCTTTTTGAACGCGGTTGTATTGGCGTTTGCTAGGTTGTTGGCGATCACCATCATCTTTTTTTCGTGCTGTATCGCGTCGAGGGCCGCTCCATATAATCCGATTCGCATCGTTTGTCTCCTTGCATACCTCAATGGTGCAATTCAGATGCCAGCGATCTGGCTCTCCGCTGCCAAAGTCCCAGGGTGGACCTGGGATCACGTGTTGACGGAGAAGCAGCCGAGCGGCCATTTGCTCTCGCGACGTTGCGCATGATCGATTTTGCCCCCCCGACGGAAAATTCTGCCATGTGGGTAAACATGAAAACCTCGTCAAGTGATTTGGCGCTCATGGCTCGGTTGTTAATCGCTTAAGGCTCAGAACCATTTCCACTTCGCCCAAAGGTTTTTGCAGTCGTTCCGCTATGGCAGCAGCGTTGAGGCCTTTACGTGCCAAATGGAGAATTGCCTGGTTTTCCTGATTGCGTGATGCGGAGATCTGCCCGGCTCCGCTCAGCTTAATTTGTTGTTTCATGTTTTCTAAATTTTGGCAGATTTGTTTAGCCTCTTTGATTTTGTGATCGAGAGTGGTGACGACCTGATTGATCAGTTCGCGACGCTCTTTTAAGTTGGAGTCAAATTCCTGAGCAATGGTTTGTGTTTCCGCCAGGATTTTTTCCAACGACTGACTGAATTGATTGTCGCTCTCATTCTTTTCACGGCGTCGGAATACGACCAGGAAAAAGCCAATGATCAGTATCAAATCCAGGAAAACCTGTACAAAGGCCACCAGTTGCGGTTGTTCCAGGAGCCATGTCAATAAAAGATTCATGAAGGTATTGTTATCCTCGTTAGAGATTTTCCAGATTCGTGACCTGCGCCGATGTGATTCTGCATCGAGGGAACCGGGCTTTTAGATCGACGAGCAGGTCCTTGCTGATCGCTTTCTGCCAAGAATCTGCAGAATTATCGCTTGATTGACGCTGGCTCAGATACTGATAAACGGCGTCTTTGATGGCGATCTTATTATTGCGGAATTGGTCATGGGCGTTGGCCGCATGAAATTCAAAGGTCACCGCCATACTCAACAGGCTCTTGCTATTTTGGACATTGGCAACCACCAGAAAACTCAGCTGCTCTTTATAGCTGGAGATCGGGATTGGATGTCTGACGAATGCAGTGACCGCGGGACTGCGCTTTTTCTGGTACCAGTAACCGATGCCCGCTCCCACCAGCGCGATTGAAAGGATTAAAATCAGAGCAATTCGCTTAGAATTGCCGGATTTCAATCGTTCCAATATTGTTGGCGAACTCTTTAATTTCTTGGTACTCATTGCCGTGACTGTTTGCGGAGGAATCTGCGTCTCTCTATCCTCCCCATCGTCTTCAAAATCTTCGCTGTCAGGGAGTTGCAGCCGGTCCGCAGCAATGCTCGAGAAGTCTTCCGCATCGAAGGTTTGACGTTGCTCCTGAGCTGCCTTGCTGCGGGAGTTCAGAACCTCGAGCTCCTCTTCTGCACGCTCGGATGGCACGGTGGTCAAAGGTGCCCAATCCTCGAAAGGTTGTTGCTCGAAGCTCTCATCATTGAGCATGGTCTGATCATGAGGCTTTCTATTGTTTTCGTCGGCCATTTATTGGTATCCTCACATTCGGACAACAATGGGAATTCTCGCGCTTGCTCGAACAGCAACGGTCAACAGGCGCAACCCGTAGCCTGTAAATCGTCGGGCAGATCTTCCTTTTTCAAGAGACGAGCTAATCGGGAGCGTAATTTAACGACCGCTTTAGTATGAATCTGACAAATACGAGATTCGGTATAGCCAAGAACTTTACCGATTTCCTTCATGGTCAGCTCTTCATAGTAATAGAGGGAAAGAACCAGCTGCTCTTTTTTGGGCAATGCAGCGATTGCAGCGCTCAGGTGAGCTTTAAGCTCGCGTTTATAGGTTTGCTGAAAGAGTTCGCCGGATTCCGTGGCAAGCGCATGATCGACATTGTCTTCCTGAACAATGTTGCTGATGTCGTCAGGCAACAGAGAAACCGGCCGGCTTTCCTCCAACGTTCGATAGTACTCCTCCATCGAAAGGCCGAGCTCGGCCGCCAACTCTTCATCCGTCGGTTCGCGTCTCAGTTTTTGCTCCAGCCCCGCATAGACTTTCTGCAATTCGTTGCATTTCTGTCTGAAGGAGCGAGGTATCCAGTCCATCGACCGGATTTCGTCCAGCATGGCACCTTTGATACGGATTTTCGCGTAAGTTTGAAACCGGATACCAAGTGAGACGTCGAATTTATCGATTGCATCCATAAGTCCGATCACTCCCGCGTTGAAAAGGTCATCGAACTGGACGCTGTTCGGCAATCGTGCTCGAAGGCGCAATGCAGTGTATTTGACCAAATCGCAGTACTGCAGGATCAACTGCTCTTTGTCTTCTTTATTGACTTCAAAGCTCGACTTTTGACTTAGGTAAGAGCTAGCGGAATAAGGCGATTTCTGTAGCATGGGGTCTTCCATTGCTTGAGCGCATTTCAGATTCTCAGAAGGCGTTTCCAGAAGAAACGCACGTTGCCGCAATTGTTTTGAGGGGAGCTTTTCCGAATCTTTTCTGCCAATACATGGAAAGCCTTGGCAGCAGGAGCATTGGGAAATAGATCGACGAAAGCTCGCTGCTGCATCAAAGCCTCAGAAATATGCGGATCTTCCGGAATGGTGCCCAGATAATCCAATGAAATGCCATCCAGGAAGTGATCGGCTACCTTGCTCAATTTTGAAAAAATAGCCTTTCCCGCCTTGTCGTTTTTGACCGAATTGCTGAGGATACGAAAGTGGCGCTCCCCGTTGCGGGTGTAAAGCACTTTGATGAGAGCATAAGCGTCTGTCAGGGAGGTCGGCTCAGGGGTGACAACTATAATCCTTTCCTGGGCCGCCAGGTTGAAATACAGCACGGTGTCTGAAATGCCGGCAGCGGTGTCGATCAAGAGGATGTCAATATCGGTTTCCAGTTCATCCAACATATCCAAGAACACCAGCTTTTGTTCATCGCTCAGATGGGTGAGCTCCTGCACGCCGGAACTGGCGGGCATGATCCGAATTTTGCCGGGTCCATTAACCAGTACCTCCCGCAGCTGCTTCTTACCGCTCAGCACATGACTGATGTTTTCCTTGGGAGTTAGCCCCAGAAAGATATCGATATTAGCCAGACCCAGGTCGGCATCCATGATGAGCACTCGCTGTCCCAGACGATCGAAAGCAACCGCCAGGTTCACTACCACGGTGCTCTTGCCGACACCACCCTTGCCGCTGCTCACCGCAATCACGCGAACCGGTCGGTGAAACAGATTCAAGGGTTGGGAAATGGATGGAGTGCAGTCTATTTCCTTCTTTTCACGCAGTCCTACTGCCTGATCCATGAGATTCCTTTCTGGTTGAACCATTTCCTGGCGGAAAAAGTAAAGACAACAAACGTCTGTGGGTGGCCAATTCGATATCCTCTGGAACCCTTTGTCCCGTTGCCAAATAGGATAGCGGATAGGGAAAGCGCAGCAACTGATTGATCATGCAGCCGTGATCCATGGTTTCATCAATTTTGGTAAAAATAAGGCTGTGAATGCCCATCGGCTGGAAATGAAAAATGGTCTGCTTGAGATCTGCATCTTTGGCCGTAGCGCTGAGCACCAGAAAATGCTCTATGCTGCCGGCATCTGCAAATATCTCTTGAATAGATTCCACATACTTTCCTCGCAGAAAGTTTCTGCCGACGGTGTCCACCAGAATCGCATCATGCTGTTGAAACCGTTCTCTGGCGCGCTCGAATTCGGTTTTGTTAACAGCCAAAGCCAAAGGCGATCCCAGAATGTTTGCGTAAGTTTGCAGTTGATCGGCCGCTCCGATGCGGTAGGTGTCGATGGAGATGATGCCTATCCTGCACTGCCGTTTGATCTTGAGATAAGCCGCCAGCTTTGCCAGCGTAGTCGTCTTGCCCACGCCCGTTGGACCGAGGAAGGTGAAAATGGGGGGGGAGCCTTTGCGCCTCGGCAGTTGCTGGAAAGGTTTGCTGAAGTGGATCGCGTCGATCAGTTGGCGACAAAAGCATTCAACAATTTGGCGCTTGCTCGCCCCGTCGGCGTCGATTTGCTGAAGGACTTTCTTGAGAATCAAGAAGGTTTGCTTCTCATCCAATCCTCGCATCAGCAAGCTGTGGTAAATCTCTGCGACCGGTTGTTTCATTTGCAGCTGCGTGAAATAATCCTTGGAGGAGATGAGCATCGAGAGAAAGCTTTTGATCTCCTCGATATCTCGTTTGACTTCGTGCTCATCCGTGCTCTTGACTGTGTCCCGTTCAACTGCAGCCATGACCTCCACAGATGATTCTACCGGGCTGAGGACTATTTTCTTATTGCCCAAGATGATGGCATCGGGCCCCAGCTCCTTTTTTACCAGATTCATCGCCTCTGCTATGGTTGGTGCCCTGAAAGTTTTAATTTGCATGGCTGACCTTAATGACTCCAGTAGCTTGGATTTCCACAGTGCTTCTCAATTCATTGTGACTGATCACCACAATGTCAGGCAAAAACCGTTCCAACAGCCTACGTACATGTCGCCGAATCGCCGGCGAGCACAGAATTACCGGATGCTGACCCAAATTGATGACCTTCTTCATCTCATTGTTCACAGACTGCACAAGCTGTCGGACCAAGCCCGGCTCCAAGGCTACAAAGGTCCCTTGATCGGTTTTCTGAATGCCCTTGGCAAGCTGTTCCTCCAAGCCTTGCTGGAAGGTCAGCACATGAAGCTTTCCGCTATCCGTCTCATATGGCCTGGTGATAGTTCTGGCGAGGGCCTGACGGACAAATTCGGTCAAGAATTCAGCGTCTTTGGTAACAGGGGCCTGGTCCGCCAACGTTTCGCAAATGGTTTGCAGATCACGAATGCAGACCTGCTCGCGGACTAGGTTTTGTAGTACCTTTTGAACGGTTCCAAGAGGCAATAGGGTCGGCGTCAGCTCTTCCACCAGCCTCGGGTGAATCTCTGCCAGGTGGTCCAACAGCTGCTGAGTGGTGCGGCGATCCAACAGTTCGTCGGCGTGTCTTTTGAAAAGCTCTGCAAGGTGCGTCGCGACCACCGTAGAAAGGTCAATGACCGTGTATCCCACCTTCAAGGCTTTTTCACGTCGGCTTTCGGGAATCCAGATGGCCGGCAGACCGAATGCCGGATCTTTGGTCGCCAATCCCGGTATTTCTTCACTGACTTCGCCTGGACTGAGGGCAAGGTGATGCCCGAGCATGAGCTCTCCTTTGCCGATGACATTGCCTTTCAATAACAGTCGATATTCGGAAGGCTTCAGCTGCAGGTTGTCACGGACGTGCAGAGCCGGGACAATAATCCCCCAGTCCATGGCGAGCTGTTGGCGAATCGCTTTGATTCTGGCAAGCAAATCGCCGTCCTGGCTCTCGTCAACCAAAGGGATGAGGCCATAGCCGACTTCCAGCTCCAATACTTCCTGCAATGGCGGCAGTCTGGTCGCCTCTGCGCGATCTTCCTCCGAGGAAGGAGCCTCTTCCAGATCTCTGAGCATATACCCTGCTTGCCTTTTCAACAGTATCCAGGCAATACCCAGCAGGGTGCCGCCCACCAGCAAAAACGGCAACAGGGGAAAGCCGGGTACCAGTCCCAGGAAACAAAGCATTGCTCCGGCGATGACCAACGGTCTTGGCTGCACACTGAAAACATTGCCGAAGGCCTCCCCCATTCCGGTGTCGGAGGATGCCGCCTTACTTACCAGGATGCCGGCTGCAGTGGAGATGATAAGGGCCGGTATCTGGGATACCAACCCGTCCCCTACGGTCAGTAGTGTGTAGTTCTTGAGAGCGTCCACCACGTTCATGCGATTTTGCAGCACGCCTATGGCCAGCCCTCCCAGAATGTTGATAAAGGTGATCAGAATGCCTGCAATGGCATCTCCACGCACAAACTTGCTGGCTCCGTCCATGGCCCCGTAAAAGTCTGCTTCTTGCGCGATAGCCGTGCGTCTCTTTCGGGCTTCCTGTTCATCAATGCTACCCGTGTTGAGATCCGCGTCGATGCTCATTTGCTTGCCCGGCATGGCATCCAGTGTGAATCGGGCGGCCACTTCAGAAATACGCTCTGTGCCTTTGGTTATGACCACAAAATTGACGATGACCAAGATGATGAAAAGGACCAGGCCGACCACATAATTTCCGCCCACCACAAACTGTCCGAAGGCGCTGATGATCTTGCCGGCAGCCGTTGTTCCTTCCTGGCCGTTCAAGAGAATCAGCCGGGTGCTCGAGACATTCAGCGCCAGGCGAAAAAGAGTGGTAATGAGGAGCAACGAAGGGAAAATTACAAAATCGACCGCCTTCATTGTGTAGACGGTGGTTAGCAGGATTACCAGCCCAATGCTGATATTGACCGCCAAAAGGATGTCGAGCACACTACCGGGAAAGGGCAAGAGCATCACTGATAGGATAACGACGACTCCAACGCCCATTAATGCATCGTTGTCGGAAATCTGCTTAAGCCGCTGTAAAAAAGAGCCGGACGATTGAGTCGCTGCTGCCATGCCAAACCTTTATCTTGGATCGAATGCTCTAAGACATCGATCGGCCCAAATCAGGCAATTAGTAGTGTTTAAAAATGTCCTACATTCAGGAGGGCTTGTGGCTTGTTTGTCGATAGATATACGCCAGCACTTTAGCCACGGCCTTGTATAAGGTCACCGGGATAGACCCATCGACCTTAACTTCGCTGTACAAAGCCCGTGCCAAAGGTGGGTTGGGAACTACGGGGACGCTGTGCTTTCTAGCTATTTTTATGATTTTTTTTGCCAATAGATCTGCTCCCTTGGCCACTACCTTGGGAGCTTCCATTTTCGAGTTGTATAATAGAGCAACAGCAAAGTGGGTCGGGTTGGTGATGACCACGCTTGCCTTCGGCACATTTGCCATGGTCCGTTGCTGTGCCATGCTTCGTTGAATGGCACGAATACGCGCCTTGATTTGAGGGCTTCCCTCCGATTCTTTATGTTCTTCTTTTACTTCTTGCTTGCTCATTCTCAAATCTTTTTCGTATTGCCAGCGCTGATAGTAAAAATCGAGCATCGCAAAGACCCCCATGACGGCTGCCACCTTGATGAGAACCTTCCAGGCCAGGTGAGCATAGAGCTGAAATATCTCCTCCACTTCTTTGCCGGTCACACGACCCAGCAGATGCTGTTCGGAACGGTAAACGCTGTAAACCAGATATGAAATGATAGTGATTTTAAGGAGTGATTTGGCCAATTCTATGAAGGAGCGCAAAGATAAGAATCTCTTAAAACCTTGAAGTGGATTAAGCTTGGAAAGCTCGGGTTTGATAGCTTCAAATGAGAACAAGAAGCCCTTGGTTTGAGCAAGATTTGCCGCGATTGCTACAATCATGATGGCTGAAATAGTCGGCAAAACCATCATGGAGAAATGAGATACGATTATGAACAAAAGATTGACATCCGGCGGAAACTTGACGGCGAGCGAAAAGCCGTCGCCCCAGAATTTCTCTGCCAACTGCCTGAAATGATGGGCGATCGATCCGCTGCTCGCATAAATGGTGAAGGCCCCTACCACCAGCACAAGGATGGTGTTCAGGTCTCGGCTCTTGGCTACCTTTCCGCCTTGTCGCGCTTTCCTGAGCTTTTTTGCGGTTGGCTTTTCAGTTTTTTCCTGGGCGCCTGCTGCCATTCCTGCTACCCGCTCCACTGTCAAGGAATTGGTGTAGACTTGAAGTCTGCCGGTCAAACTTGGTTTAAAGAGGCTCCTTCAGCTTTATTGCGACTCTCGGATAGTGCAAATTGCCTCATGCACGGGTGAAATTTCTGATTAGTTGAAAAACCAGTCCGAAAAACTGGGTCATAAGATCTCCCCACCTGGATGTGGAAAAAGCAATGAAGACGAAGCCGAGCATGATCGTTAACGGAAAGCTCACCATCAGTATATTGATTTCAGGGGAAAACCTGGCGACTAAGCCGAGGCCTACTTGCGTGAGAAAAAAAACAGCCATCACAGGAGCCGCCATTTTGATTCCTACCACAAACAATTTTCCCGAGAGCATGATGATCTTTTCGTATGTAGCCGTGGTGAGGGAGAACCCGCCTATGGGGATGGTTTTGAAGCTTTCCACAAGGGCGGCGAGGATGATGTGGTGGCCGTTCAGACCGAAGAAGATCAAAGTAGCAAGCAACTGGAAAAACTGGCTTATTACCATCACCTGAGCCCCAGTTTGTGGGTCTGCCACCTGGGCAAAGCCGAATCCGATCTGAAAGCCGATGATTTCCCCGGCGAAGTGAAAGGCGCCAAAAACGGTCAGGATGGCCAGTGAAACAACCGCAGCGAATATCATTTCACCCAGCACGACGGTGAGCACTGTCAGTGGCTCCAAGGAAGGGGGCTCCACAGTGTCGTGCAGCAATAAGAATAGAACCAGAGCCAAAGAGAGGGCGATCAGCGCTTTTACAGACCTGGGTACATCGTTGCTGCCGAAAAATGGAAGCACAAACAAGATCAGACTGAGGCGCAAAAGAATGGCCAGGAAGATGGCAACTTGCTTATAATCAATTGTTAAATTTACCATGGAGACAATGCCTTCCGCAGTCCAACTCTCCGCTGCCCCTTTCTTGGTGGTTTTGTGGGTCGACGGCTCGACAACCGACTCACTGCACCCAATGATTGATGTTCTGAAATATTTCTCTTGTGAAATCAGTCATTTTGCTCATCATCCAGGATCCGAACAACAACAGAGCAAGGAAAGTAACTACGATTTTCGGTACAAAACTCAGGGTCATTTCCTGAATTTGGGTCACCGACTGAAAAATACTGATGAAAAGCCCAACCACCAGGCTCAGTAGGAGTACCGGCAAGCTCACCGCCAGCAGCGTTTCCAGACTTTGTCGAGCCAGTCCCATCACAAATTCAGGAGTCATTGACTTTTCCTTTTACTGAAAGCTTTGTACAAGCGAGCCAATCAGCATGCTCCAACCATCTACCAGAACGAAAAGCATCAGTTTAAAGGGTAGGGAGATCATTACCGGAGGAAGCATCATCATACCCATCGACAAGAGAATACTGGAGACCACCATGTCCAGGATGATAAACGGGAGATAAAGCATAAAACCGATCTGAAAGGCGGTTTTGAGCTCGCTGATCACGAATGCCGGAATGATGGCCGTGAGGGAGACGCTGTCAATGTTCTTGGGCTTCTCCGTATTGGCAAGGGAAACGAAAAGGGCGAGATCCTTCTTTCGAGTCTGTTTCAGCATGAAGCCCTTGAGGGGCGTTGTGGCCCGCTGCAGAAATTCTTCATTGGATATTTCATGTTGCTCGTATGGCACGATTGCTTCCTGATGAATCTTTTGCCATACCGGCTGCATGATGAAAAAGGTCAAGAAAAGCGCCAGACCGATGATGACCTGGTTGGGAGGGGAGCCCTGAGTTCCCAGGGCATGGCGCAAAAAGGAAAAGACCACCACGAGCCGCGTAAATGAGGTCATCAAAATGAGAAAGGCAGGTGCCAGAGAGAGGACGGTCAGAATGAATATGATTTTCAAAACGCCGGAGATTTGCTGCGGAGCCTCTGCATCATCAAAATCGAGGCGCACGCCGGGTAGGTCCACGCCGGCCGCATAAATCGTATCCACCGGCAACAAAAAGAACAGGGATATCAGCACACAGGCCGCTGCCATTGTATGAAAAAAACTGTTCACAAACGACCGATGATCGGGGCCGTGGCTGACGTTCGCAATTCCTGTCATGGTGCGGTACCGGAGTGTGGCTCGGAGCTTTCGGGAATCATGGTCAGGAAATGCACGCCCTGTGGCGAAACCCCCAGCAGAACAAGTTGATTTTTGACTTCCACCAGAAGCAAGTAGTGCTTTATTCCCAGCGGATATCGCGCGATCACTTGAATCCAGGGACTCGACTCGGGCTTCTTGACTCGCAGTCCGAATCGCTTAATCCCATAAACCGCAATCCCAAGAATGCCTAAAACGAGGGCCAGACTGCTCAACACCCTGAGTAATTGCGGACCGAATTCGAATCCGGTTTCCATTCGTGCAGCACCTGATGGTCGACTTGAAGGGGTAAGGTTGAGGTTTGTGCAGCATGCCGGAGGATGGGTTACCTAAGCTTGCCCATGCTACCGTTGCTATTCCTCAGCTAAGTTGTTTCACGCGCTCCGTCGGACTGATGATATCGGTTATGCGGACGCCAAATTTCTCGTTGATCACAACCGCTTCTCCTCGCGCTATCAACCGTTGATTCACTAATATTTCCAGAGGTTCTCCAGCCAGCTTATCCAGTTCGATAACCGACCCCTGTCCAAGTTGGAGGAGGTCGTGTATGAGCATGGTGGTGCGGCCCAGTTCCACGGTGACTTCAAGCGGGATATCCAAAATAAAATCAAGGTCTCGAATCATCCCTTTCTGATTTGAGTCCTGTTGCAGCGTGGGAAAGTGGGCACTGTCATTTTCGGTGAAAGGCCCGTGATCCGTTTCGTTTCCTCCAACTTGTTCCATCGCCATTGACATCTCCTTATCTTTGCTGAGGGCTTAAAGCACTTTTAGAGTCATGGATCTGAAAAGCTTTATTTCCCCTGCATGTACCTGCAAAGGCCAGGAACTTGGGGACATTTTCAACTTTAGCGATCAATGGTTTTTCAACGTCTTGATTCAGTACCAAGACATCGCCTATATCGAGCTGAAGCAGATCTCGCCCTCTAATCGTAGTTCTGCCCAACTCTACCATAAGCTCGACCTCTACTTCGCGGATGCGATTCTTCAGACGCTCGATCCATTCCACGTCGATTTCCAGCTGATCGCTTTGGTAGCTTGCGTAAAGCCGGGACCGGACCGGTTCAATGGTGGAGTAGGGCAGACAAAGGATCATCCTGCCCATGATCCGGTCCAACTCCAGCTCGAAATGAACCCCGATGACAATGTCGGAAGGGGGAACAATGGTTGCAAATTGCGGGTTGAACTCGGATCGTACGTATTGAAAATCAATATTGATGACGGGCTTCCAGGCCTGACTCAGATCGCCAAGAATCGCTCGGACCAGTTTTTGGATGACGCGGTTTTCAATTGAGGTGAAGTCCCTTCCCTCAATTTTAAAGGAGCTCCTTCCAGTCCCTCCGAAAAAGCAGTCCAACAGATTGAAGATCAGTCGGCTTTCCAGTACCAGAAGGGCATGCCCGCGCAACGGCTCCATTTTCAACACGTGCAGGCTGGTTGGGACCGGCAGGGTGCGGATGAATTCACCGAACTTAACCATTTCGGTTTGCGCGGTGGTCAAGTCGATGAGCTTTCGCAGGCTTGAGGATAAAGTTATGCGATGCAGACGGGCAAATCGATCATTAATGATTTCCAGAGTGGGCATACGACCACGGATGATACGATCCTGATTGGTGAGATCGTAGTACTGGACATCTCCCCCCTCTTCCTCAGTCTTCTCCTGACCCTCGACGCCTCCGTCGGATAGACCCTTGAGCAGGGCATCTACTTCGTCTTGGGATAGTATCTTTTCCATAGGGCGCTATTTCCCTCAATCATTGCACCAGGAATTCGGTAAAATGGACATCTTCCACCTGACCTTGAGTCAGTCTTCGATTCAGTTGAGCCATGGTTTCCTGCTTCAGTGTCGTCTTGCCCGCATAGGTTGAGATGTCATCATATTTTTTGCTGGAAAAAAGCAGCAAAACAGTATCTCGCAGTTCTGCACTTCGCTCGTTGAACTCGGCTGCTGTCAATGCGTTGCTGAGAACTAGATTCATGGAAACCTTTAGATAGCGCTTGCCACCCGGATCAGCCAGATTGACCAGCAATGTTTCCATCGGCAAATGAATTTTCTGGACGGCTTTTGCTTCTGTAGCAGTGCCGAGCTTGTCCTGGAAATAGAACAGCCATGCCGCAACGCCCCCGCCACAAATCAGCAAGACCAAAGCCGCTATGATGAGCAGTTTCAGTTTGCCGGATTTGGGTTTAGCCGTTGCCTCTTTTTTTTCTTCGTCATTATTTTCTCTAGCCATTGATGCTCAATCTCCTTTTCCCTTTTCGCTGCCGCTACGTCAGTCGAAGCGACTTTCTCGTGAATCGGGTGGAATGAAAGAATGTAGCTTCTGTTCGATGATTCGCGGATTCTCCCCATTGGCAATGGCCACAATACCCGAGATTACCATCTCTTTTATCAAGCTTTCTTCTTTACTGCGTTTGCGAAGCTTGCCGGCCATGGGAAGGCAGACCAGATTGGCGGCTACCGCTCCATAAAATGTGGTTAGGAGTGCGACCGCCATGGCCGGACCGATCGTACTGGGATCGTCCATGGTTTGCAGCATTTGTACCAGTCCAATTAGCGTTCCGATCATTCCCATGGCTGGGAAAAAGGCTGCCATGGTATCGAGAATTTCCGCGCCGGAACGATGTCGCTCCTGAAGATAGTCGATCTCAATTTCCATGATTTCCCGAATGGCTTCCGGCTGCATTCCGTCAATAGAAAGCTGAAGTCCCTTGCTGAAGAAGTTATCCTGTAATTCGTCAATGTGTCCTTCTAAGGCGAGCATCCCTTCTTTTCTTGAAATGTTGGAAAATTCAATGAATTTATCGATAACCTGGTCGGCGCTCCAGACCTTGGTAAAGAATACGTTCTTGATGATCTTGAAGACGCCAAGCACGTCCTTCAGGGGATAATTGACCATGGTGGCTCCCAGGGTGCCACCCACTACGATCATGATGGAGGGTATGTTAAAGAACAGGCTCAAACCGCTGCCTAATGAGATGGAGATCAGTACCAGCGCAAAGGCTGAAACAATGCCGATCAGAGTTGCTATGTCCATGCGAGCCGGCCTACCTGTAAGTAGTTGGTAAAGGAAAGCTTGGCGATGACTGAAAAGACAAATTCTCGAACAGCTGTCTGCGAGCAATGAACGTGCCAGGGAAGCGCGCATTCCCGTCGAATTTTTAACAAGAATCCTCCGCCTCTTTTCAAGCTCCTGTACCCCTCGTTCTCAGAGGCTGTCTGAAAATTGCGCACAGCAGGCAATTTGCGGAGTGGGCATGAAGCCCGCCGCTACACAACAAACCGGCATGAAATGTAGGGCGTGCCACGTTCCCAAACTCCGTTTGGGAACGTATTGGGGGAGACAAACTCCGCTTGTAACAGAAGGGGTTACGGAAGCGGTGCAGAAACAAAGGTTACTCCAGACAAAGCGGAAACGGGGAGCACCCCAGACAAGAAGAAATAGGCTTGATTTGGAGGTGCGGGCTGGCGGGAAGATGCAGAAGATGAGGTAAAATCCGGCTCGTGCCAGGGAGTCAAGAAAATGACGAGCAATGATCTCCCGCGCGTAGCCGATTGACGGCCGGCGCGCGGGAGAGCTCTAAATTGACCGCACTGAAGAAGACAAGATTAACGGATCATCTGGATACTGGTGTTCAGCAGCTCACTGGCTGTGGTGATCGACTTGGAATTGGCATTGTAACCCGCCTGGTAAACGATCAGATTGACCATTTCCGAGGCGAGATCCACATTCGATCCTTCTATACAGCTGTCATTGATTTGACCGAAGTATTCCGGATTTGCGTTTTCGCCGCCATTATAAATGATATTTGCAGGATCGATTTCCGGTCCGGTAAAGTAGAGGTTGGCTCCGTTGCGTGCCAGCCCGTTTTCATTTTCGAAGCCTGCTAAACCAACCATGTATAGCTGGTGCTCTATGCCGTCCTGATCGACTGCCGTGATCACTCCGGTTGTGCTGACATAATACTTGATGTACTCGGGTTCCCCCTCAGGGGCGTTAATCTGGATTGAGGTGAGCTCATTGGCTGTTACAGCTTCTGTCTCGTTCGTTGTAGCCGTAGCGCTCAGGCCTATATTGTCCAGTGTCATATCGCCGGCGGTGTTGGATCCCGTGAGAGTCAACAAAGTGGCATTGGCAGAGGTGATGATAACGCCATCGGAAGTGTCGTTCAACGAGGCGGTAATTCCTGCATCTGTGAGATCAGCGTCGGCGTTTATGGCATTCATTATAGCGGTGGCATTCTCACCTGGGCTGGTTGCATCGTCCCAATCAGGAGTTGCATTGCCACTTGACCGTAAACCGTTCAGTGCAACCGTTGCGTCCAGACCGTCTGCATTAGTGACTTGCAGTGTCGCTCCATCCATATCCACGCCCGAATCGGCAATGGGGTTGCCGCTGCTGTACTCCACCGATTCGACGGTTCCCGGCGTTATGGCATACCCTTGCACCCGGTATCCCTGTTGGTTCACCAGGTAGCCGTCTTTGTCCAGATGGAACGTTCCGTCCCTTGTATAGTAGGTTTGTCCCAGGTCATCTTCGCTCGGCGTCTCCACGATGAAAAAGCCTTTACCGCTTATGGCCATATCCGACCAGGCCGAAGTGTCGATTAGCATTCCCTGGCTGAAGTTTGTAACGATTCCAAGCACCATGCTTCCCGACCCTTCGCCCTCGGCGTCATTGGTGCGCAGTGCATATTCGCTGTTGACCAAGTCGCCGAAGCGGATGCTGTTCGACTTGAAGCCGGTGGTATTGGCGTTGGCGACGTTGTCGCTTACCACCGAAATGCCCGAGCTGTAACAGTTTAGGCCGCTTAGTCCGTTATAAAGCGCCTCACCGATTCCCATGTTATCCTCCTGTTGCTAGATGAAGCCGTTTCCGGCACCTGATCCCGCTATCTGAATGAAAAAAGAACTCTCGTTATGCTGTTAAACCTGACTGGGTCACCTCTATCACCGAGCTTGGCGTCAGAGGCACACCATCTGCTGAATCCAATATCAGATACACCAATCCGTTTTCCATATGGACCGAGGCGCATGTTCCCGTGACCGTTGATAAGGTTTCCACGGAATTGCCGTTCGCATCGATGGCTTCCACTTCAAACTGATAGAACCCGTCTTTGAGCTTAGTGCCTGAATCATCGCAGCCATCCCAGGCGACCTCGTAGTCGCCTGCCTCCTGGGCTCCCATGGCCATAGTGCGCACCAGCTGTCCCTCCTCGTCATAGATACTCACTTTAACATCGGCATCCGCATCCAATTTATAACCGGCTTTTGTAGCTTCCCCTTCCTTTAGCTGCAGTGTGCTGCTTTCACCGGTTATCTCTTTGCCGAGCATCTGCACCATCATGCTGTTATTGACAGAGAGGAGATAGGATTCCACCTGCTCCATATTTTCGTTGAGTGCGGTGAGCATTTCTACTGTACTGAATTGGGCCAATTGTGCGGCCAGCTCATAGGATTCCAAAGGATTGTTTGGATCCTGGTGTTGAAGCTGCGTCGTAAACAGCGTCAGAAACTCATTCATATCCAGTTTGGTGCTACCTGATGTCGATTGGGCACCAAGGGTTGAAGAATTCGATGTCACTGATTGGATATCGTAGCTCATTGCCATACTCCTGCCTGGGGTCGTCGGTCAACTTCCATAAGTGTCATGTAAACAGGCTGATAATTTGATTGCCGCTGTTGCGTTCGTAAACTTGCTGAGCCGAAATATTCGCCTGGTTCACTGCAGATATCGATGAAATTCCTGATCGCCGTTTTCTTTGATAATGGAGTTGCTGTGAGGCCTGTTGCTCGTTTTTTTGCTGTCTGATATCAACCGAAATTTGATCGAGCACCAAACCTTGCTCCTGCAAGCTATTCTGGAGCAAAGATGAGTTTTGAACGAGCAATGCTCTGGCTCGTTCGCTATCTGCGACGATAAAAGCTGTGACCTGGTTTTGCTGTGTTTCGATGCGCACCGACAATCGCCCCAGTTCTTTGGGCTCCAATTCAAGGGTCAACTGGTTACGATCTTGCCCCTGGATGCTATGGATGCGTTGCGCCAGCTTTACCTCCCAGCCCGATTCATTCAAAGACAGAGTATTTTTCTGCAGGGTTTCGGCACCGGCCGCTACTGAGCCTTGATTGCCCGTTTGCGTTTCATTCAGGGCCGTAGGCAGAACCTGGTGGTCATGAGGCGATCTGGAAGAGATCTTCCCCATTTGATGATGGGAAAGCTCTTCCTGCATCGTGTCCTGGTTTTGCGAAAAGGCGCCTTCCGTGTTCGAACCGGCTTTGATTTTGGCTCGACTTCCAGTAGTGTCGGATAGCTCTTTATCGAACACAGTATTTGCTTCGTAGTCCTGACCTTCACCGGTCAACCTTCGGGTCAATGACGCCTGTTCTTCACCGCTCGCAAGAGAAACTTGAACATTATTCGCCTGCAGGAAACCTGTGCCGTCCGTCCGTCCGGCAGGAGAATTTTCAAGCTGCGACGGTACTTGAGTCTGTGGTGCTCTTGCATTCACAAAAGTTTGAACCGATTCTCGGTCTGCCGAGCCGACTGGAGCGGCAGAGGATTTTGAAGCCGAAAGGAGAGTCTCTTCCTTCGCCGATGGCTGCGCCTGCTCGCCAGTACCGATGCCCGTCAAACCTGCAACCTGAGCTTTCCCTTTGATGTGCTGGCGAAGCTCCACTGAGTCGCCTACCTCGGTTTGCTGCTGGAATTGCAGAACCTGCTCAGTGAATTTCCGATCCTGTGCAGGAATATCATGCAAAGCAGCCTGGATTTCCTGATTCTTTACGCCGGATGAGTCAGCCAAGGAAAAGGAGGGAACAAGATCATGCGTGGGGCGCTGCAATGCAGCCGAGGACTTGGCGGCGGCGGAAATCTGGTAGGATGCTTTGTCATTTGAGAGCGCCGAAGACTGTGCGCCGACCAGATTGTCTTTAGCTGCAGCCTCTTCCTGGGCTGTTCGTGATGCTATGTGATTTAATAATCCATTAAGCTCTCTGAGGCTGTAAGAGCCTTTCGCTTTCAACTGGAGCCTGGCAGTCTGAGGCTCGACACTCTTCTCTTTAACCTGAGACAAGGAACCGATGAGCTGTTGGACGCTCTCTGCAGCAACCTCAGGCTTAGCCAACGGGGTGCTCTGCTGGTTCTGGCTTGCCATGTCATTCAGAGCTCGGGAGAGAGCCTTAAACGAGATCCTTCCGGAGCTGTCCGCTGCCGCCTGGACTGCAGCGCGTTGCTCCGCGGGGAGCTGCAGCTGTGTGATGACTTTTTCAACCAGCAATCCGTCTGTGAATACCAGCTGCTCTTGGGTTTCTTCCTCTGATACTGCCGACGGATTCTTTCCCTCTAATAACTCGAGGTGTTCTCTCAGGGATCGTTTGGCGGCTGAAGAATGTGTAATTTTTTGCGCTGGGGCACTCGGTTGCTGCTGCTGTGTTGTAGCGCTGGAAGTGGAAGCTGGTTGGCTGAGTTGGCCGGCGCGTGGTGCGCCTTCTACGCCGCCTGCCAGTGAGCCGTCGTCATCGGTGCCTAATCGCGTGCTATCGATCGCAACCGGTGCGGCACTTCCTCCGAAGAAATTGGCGTGCTGTGCTCGGAGCTCTTCGGAGAATTCAGAAGACATTATTTTGCGAGTGATCCTTCCATTTTCTTTGCCAAGGAATTCACCCATCAGTTGTGCGACATTCAGTTGTGTCGTTTGCACGTCAAATCCTTGAGTAGGAGTAAGTACCAAATTTGTCCTAATGGATAGCTTGTCATAAAGCAACGACAATGCCATCCTGTGAATAATTATGTAGGTCCTGTAAAATCAATTACTTATAGATTTGGTATTGGGGCTGAGGCGGATGTCCTGATAAAGTTTTCAGGAAATTTTTGCTGCCACGGCATGCAATTTTTGCCTGGGGAGCTTTGAAAGGGGGTGGGAACGCAGAATGCTCGTTCTATTTACGTTGCGATAGGCTCTCCGATATCTTAGCGGCCTTCTTGATGTCCATGTTCGCCAGTATGTTTGCTGCGTCGGTGGCGTTCATGGTGGAGATGATGCTCACCACCAGTTTGTCGTCCAGGTTCTCCAGGAGCTTGGCTGCTTCTTTCGGCTTCATGCTGCCGTAGATTTTTGACAGCGATCGAATTTGTGCGTTCTGATCTTCCTGTTTCTCGGTCCGATACGCCTGGACTTCTTTCTGAAGGTCGATCAGCTCTTTCAGCTTGTCGTCCACTTCCTGTTTCATCTTGGCGAGATATTCTTCTCTCTGCTGCAACTGTTCTTCTTTTCGTTTGAGCTCGGCTTCCTTCTGCTGCAAATGGCTCATCATGTCCGGCACTGAGTACTGATCGGACTGACCGGGTGAACCTGTTGTCGGGGTGCCTGGGATTGGACCGACCGGTCGAGTCTGAGCGTGTGTGAGCTGAGGCTTGGTACTGGGGTCGGCGGCGTGAACCTCGGAGGTGAGAACCGAAGGCGTGGATTCAGTTGAATGTAGGACAAATCGCCCCAGTGAGAGTCCCAGTTTTATAGATAGAAGGGAAAAGACCAAAAAGGCCAGTACAGTCCAGGCAATAAAGCGTTTGCGGCAATTCTTTTTCATAGCACGCTCTCAATTGCTTGCATGTTTATGGTAATCTGCAAAGATTGATATTTCATCCAACTGCTGTTGTTCCTTCTTTTGCTGAAAATTGTGGTAATCTTGTTTGGCATCCTGTTCCAGGGAGTCGAGGATTTGGGTTTCTTTTTTTCTCTCCAGGAGCGCTTTTCTTGCCTGTTCAACTTCATCGAGAGCCTTTTCAAGCTCTTCATCCAAACCGGCCAGACGCCTTTCCAGCGATTGCAGGTAGTCTCTGTAAAAACAATGCTCGGCAGCTTCCATGCCGCATGCTTGTTTCTCTCTCCAGATTTGGTCTTGCCGGGTGATTTCTTCTTTCAGCTCTTCCCGTTCTTTTTGAAGTGTTTGATATTTCTGCTGAACGATGGTGAGCGAGATCTGTGCAGTCTTATACAGATGCTGGCGGTAGTTGAGAATGCTTTTCAAGCGAAATTCAAACATAGCAGACACCTTACTGGGATGCGGCAAATAGTTTTGCCAGGGCGGTTTTTGCCTCAGCTATGGAACAGCTCTCTTCAACCGATTGACGCAAGTAGTCGTGTAATTTGTCAATCATTGTTATGGCATAATCCGTTTCCGCGTGTGTGCCGCGCAAGTAGGCGCCGATACGGATCATGTCCTCACTGTTGTAGTAGTGGGCCAAAGTTTGGATGAACTTTGTGGCGAATTCACCATATTCACCGCTTTGAAAGCGCGACGTCAGCCGGCTTACGCTCCTAAGGACGTTTATCGCAGGGAAGTGGCGCTTCTGGGCCAAGTGGCGGTCCAATACAATGTGACCGTCCAGCATGGAGCGTGAAGCATCGGCAATCGGCTCCTCCATATCATCGCCTTCCACCAGGACGGTATAGACTCCCGTGACCGATGCAATTTCAAAATTGCCTGCCCTCTCCAGCAAACGGGGCATGTGGCTGAAGACGCTTGGGGTGTAGCCCTTGCTGGTCGGGGGCTCCCCTGCTGCCAGGCCGATTTCTCTTGCGGCCATGGCAAAGCGGGTCAGCGAATCCATCATTAGAAGCACGTCCTGACCCTGATCGCGGAAATATTCGGCGATGGTGCAGGCGACGAACGCACCTCGCAGCCGAACGGTAGCGGGCTGGTCCGAGGTGGCCACGACGACGACCGAGCGCTTTAATCCCTCCTCGCCGAGATCGTTTAGAAGAAACTCGTTAACCTCCCTGCCACGCTCACCGATGAGAGCAATAACGTTGACGGAGGCTGAAGTGTAGCGGGCCATCATGCCCAGTAATGTGCTTTTTCCGACGCCTGAGCCGGCAAATATGCCGATGCGCTGTCCTTTCCCGATGGGCAGCAGACCGTTGACGCATCTTATCCCCACATCAAGCTGGTGCTTGATAACAGGGCGGACCAACGGATTGGCCAGATTACCCGAGATAGGATAGAGAGCTCCTTGTGGAAGAGGTTCTCCGTCATCGATTGGCTGTCCCATTCCATCCAGCACACGGCCCAACATTGCGGCGCTTACAGGTATGCAGTCGGCTTGATGGGGTGCCTGTACCAGGCAGCCGGGGTGAATGCCGCTCAACGAGGTCAAAGGGCTTAATTTAAGGCGTTTCTGGTTGAACCCGATCACCTCGGCATAGATGGGCGTGCTGCCGGGAGATGGATTGATCCTGCAGATATCTCCCAGTGTTGCCTTCATGCCTTCTGCCTCAATCAGATTCCCCACCAGTTGCACTACCTTGCCGTGAGTCTGCCAGCGGGGGCAGTTGTCCAAACTTGGGAGGATGTCCACCAATCCAAGATAATTCTCATCCGGCAGCTTCGAATTCATCCGGTGCTCCCTGGCTGATCATCAGTTCTTCGATCATTGCAAACCGACTTTCAATGCTCGCATCCAAGAGCTGCATGTCACCTTCCAGGCGGCAGCCGCCCCGTGAGAGGGTGGAGTCAGACTTTATCGTAAACGATTCCACAGAGCCTTTTAGCTGGTTGATTTGCTCGGTGTATTTCTCGACGGCGGCTAAATCGTCCGGGTTAAGATAAAGCGTGAAATTCTGGTTCTTCTCCGCTTCAGCCAGCAAGGACTCGATCAGTTCGATCAACTTGCGCGGCTGGCAGCTCAATTCAGCTCCCACAATCTGCCTGGCCACAGACAAAACAGTGCTGATGAACCACTGCCGGTAATCACGGAACACATTAGCGGGCAATTCCTGTAGCTGCAAAAAGAGCTGATCGAGCTGTTCCTTAGTCCCCGCCATCGTCTCCAGGCCTGCTTTTAATCCTTCCTGATATCCCTGATCGAATCCCTTCTGATAACCTTCCTGTTCCAGCTCTTGAGCTTTCTTATTCGCTTCAGCCAATCGCTTCTGGATGGAATTCTCCAAGTTCTCTAAAGGATCGAGCTCGCCAATCGAAGCCGTTTCACCTTCTGTATCAGGCCCGTTGTTTTCAGGTGCTCCTTCCAACCTTTGAATTTCCTGAAAGTCGAAGGATCTGACCTGTGTCATCTGAAATGCCTTGATGATTTTAGACAAATGCGTCTCCGCCTTCCCTGCCCGCCAGAACCAGCTTGCCTTCTTTTTCCAATCTTCTGGCAATAGTAAGAATGCTCTGTTGTGCAGCCTCCACTTCACTGAGGCGAACCAGACCCAATACCGCCAGATCTTCTTGCAACATTTGTGCGGCACGCTGGGAAAGATTCTTGAAAATCTTATTCTTCATCTCGTCCGAGCAGGTCTTCAAAGCGACCGTCAACTCTTCATTGCCGACCTCTTTAAGCAGCTCGCGAATACCCGCGTCATTGACCGAAACCAGATCGTCAAAAACAAACATCAACTTTCTGACTTTTTCGGCCAGGTCAGTGTCGATCTCTTCCATGGACTGCAGGATGCTTTCTCCCGTTCGTCGATCGCTGTAGTTGAGGATTTCAGCTACTGCCTGAACGCCTCCCAATATCTGATGGCGCTCTTTGCTTATGGAGAGCAGCTCTTGCTCCAACACTTCGTCGACCTCTCGCACCAAATCGGGTGGAACGGTGTCAAGTTGGGCAATTCGGTTGATCACTTCCAGCTGCATGGGCTCCGGCAAAAAACCCAGCGTTTCACCGGCTCTTTCGTAACCCAAATGAACTAGAATAATAGCTATGGTTTGCGGATGTTCGGATTTGATAAAGTTAGCCAAAACTTTGGGATCGATTTCTCGTACATACTTGAAGGGAATTCTCTCCCTCTCCTGCTCTATCGCTGACAGCAAATCATCGGCTTGAGATTGATCAACAATGTTGGGGAGCAGGTTGCGCAGGAAATGATCGCCCGTGATGTATATGCTGTCCTCCTCACGGAATTTGGCAGCAAACTCCTGGAGCACCTCTTCGCTGATTTCTTTCTTCAGCTCTCGGATGGTAGTCATTTGGAAGCCGACATTCTTGATCTCCTCGGTCGTTAGATTCTTTAGAATCTGGGCTGAAGCTTCTTCGCCGAGCGCCATCAGGACAATGGCTGTCTTTTGGGGGCCGGTAAGTTTTGCCATCGCAACTTAGCCCTCCTCTCTCAGCATAGCGCGCAGGATTTCCGTCGCCCGATCGGGGTCGCGCCGGACCAGCACGCCAACCTGTTTGCGTATGGAGGGGTGTTCGGCGGCATGCGCCTGGTCATCGGCAAGGACATCCAGTTCGCTCCCTTCGGGCAATACCGCCTGCGCAGACTCGGGTAGTGCCGGGATCGGCGTCGCGCTTTGCTGGATTTTGCGCATAAAGGGCCTGACAATGAAGAAGAATGCCAAAATAATGAGAACGATGTTCAGGATGATTTTCTGATTCTCTCTCAACATCCTAACCCAGCGGTTTTCGGCTTCTACAAATTGGCCGCCGGCGTAATCCGCAGCAAAAGAGACGTTGGAAATGCTGATCTGATCCCCACGGCCTTCATCATAACCGACTGCTTTTTTGACGATTTCTTCAAAGGATCTCATCTGGTCGCTCGAATAGCCCGCAAAAACCGACTCCGTCTTTCCTTCATCGTTTGTCTTGGCTTCGTAGGGGCCATCCAGCACAACCGCAACCGACAATTTCCTAACACTGCCGACGGATTGGGTGATTTGTCGGCTAACGCGGTTGATTTCGTAATTGACCGTTTCCCTCTGCCTGTTCGAAGTCTTCTGCCGACCCTGCTGATTTGAAGAGGATTCGTTCTGCATCAGCTGACTTTCGACATTTATGGGCACATCCGGGTTTCCTTTGGGGCCGGCCTCGCTTCCTTGAGTATTTTCAACGCTGCGTTGCTGACTCCTCACCACCGCGCTGTCAGGATCGTAAGTGTCTTCGGTAGTCTGGACCTGGTTGAAGTCCAGATTAACCGCTACCCTGGTCATTACCCGGCCAGCTCCCACAACCCCTTCCAGCAAGGATTGAACCTTGCGGCGCAAGCTTTCTTCCATGCTTTCCTGATATTGCATCTGCAGATTAGTCATTTGCAGCGGGCTGGTGGTGGGGCTGTTTTTCGATAGAACTTGGCCGTCGGTGGTCATAATGGTCACTTTATCTTCTTGCAGACCCTGCACCGCGCTTGCCACCAGATTGACGATTCCCTGTATTTGCTGATGATCGAGCTTTGCGCCGGGCTTCAGTTTCAGCACGACGGCGGCGCTGGGCGGCTTTTGATCTTCCACAAACAGGCTCTCCGCCGGCAAAACGAGATGCACCCGGCTCTCCTGTACTTCATTCAGGCGATTGATCGTACGAGCCAGCTCCCCCTGCAAGGCCCTTTGGTAATTGATCTTCTGTACAAATTCGGTGCTACCGAGCTTCTGTTCGTCGAAAATCTCAAAGCCGACGCCGCTGCCCTTGGGCAGTCCTTCCTGCGCAAGAGCCATTCGCGTTTCATACAATGAATCGTCCGGCACTGAAATGCTGTTGGCTGAAATCTGGTAGGGGATCTTCTTGCTTTGCAGTGCAGCCACGACTCCGCTTAAATCCTCTTCGGAAAGACCCGAATAGAGCGGAGTGTAAGTAGTTTTATTGATATTGTATGCCATGAAGGCAAGAGCTCCCAACAAGATTAAGAATAGACCGCCGTACAGAATTCTTTGCGAAGCGGGAAGCCCAACAACGAAACTTTTGAGATTCTTGAGAAGATCCAGAAGCTTATTCATAGAGATCAATCATCCATCTTTGTTGCCAGTTTAAGCACCCTAAAATTGCATTCTCATGATTTCCTGGTAGCCTTCCAATGCCTTGTTTCGGACCTTGAGTAGAAAGCGCAGGCTGATATCGGCCTCCTCGAGCTGGATCATGGTTTCATGAATATTTTCGGCCCCGTTGACGGAACCTTCCTGCATGGCTTGATCGGCCGCATGTTGAAGCTGATCGACCGTTTCTATACTCGTCTTCAATTCCTCAGCAAATCCGGCCGGCGTACTCCCACTTCCCTGACCTTTTGCCGGGGCTTCGATAGATTCGAGGGTTTTTGCCCAATTCAATGGAGGCGAATTAACGCGCATCGGTCTTCCTCCTCATCGTTTCCGACAATTGGCGAACGTTATTGCGGACTGCTGTAGCCAAAGGCGACAATTCTTCTCACAGACATTTTTATTACTTACCAATTTCCAAGGCTTTTAGAGCCAGTTGTTTGGCAGTATTCAGGGCCGACAGGTTCGCTTCGTAGGAGCGAGTTGCAATCAACAGGTTGGCCATCTCTTCAACCGGATTGATGTTTGGCATCTGAACAATGCCCTGATCATTGGCGTCCGGATGGCTGGGATCATAGATGGTCTTGAACTGGCGTCCATCCGGGACAACCTCAGCAACCCTCACCTTATGCAGATCCTCATTGAGAGCATTGCTCAGGGTATTTTCAAATGCCTCCTCGTTGGGAACGCTTTCGTAAACCAGCGTTCTTCGTTCGTAGGGTGTGCCGTTGGCGGTTCTGGTCGTATTCACATTGGCCAGATTGGCTGAAACAACATTTAGCCACGCACGATGAGCAGCTAAACCGGACGCGCTTATTCGCATGGAAGTATCGAAATCCATTATTGCCCTCCTTCGATAGCTTGCTTGAGCAAGGTAAACTTCTTGTTCAGCATGGTAGTAATAAACTGATATTCAATGCTGTTTCGGCTCAGCTTCATCATTTCCAGCTCCAAATCGACGTCGCCGGTTTCTTCGGCTGTAACCGACGCCATTGCCGATCGCGGGTCGGAAGGAGCCAGGTGATTTTCGCTGGATGTCGCCAGGTGTAAGCTCGATCTGTCCAGGCAATCCCTGAGTGTCTGTTCAAAAGAAAGCTCTTTAGAGACGTATGCAGGTGTATTAATATTCGCCAGGTTGCTCGATATCACCTTTTGATTGAGTGAGTTGAGACTCAGGCGATCCTGCATCAGCCCGATCGTATGATCAAAAACCTTGTTACTGTTCATCGCGCATCTCCTTTCATTAGGACCATCCGAGAAGCACATTTCATACCATTGAAAAGCGCGTGGATTGCTCAGGCAAATTTGGGGCCGCCGAGGTCAATTTTTCTCTGATTCGCCAAAATGTTGACGTGCAATGGGGCGGGTGGGTGTCAAATTAACTTCACGTAAGGGATTAGCAGGGCAGGTTCAAGAGGGTCCGGCAGCCTGGAGTTGCTTTACTCCGCCTAGGAGCTTGTCCGAGAGCTGTCATTTCGAGCCGAAGGCGAGAAATCTTGTGCTTGCAAGTGGCTGATTTTACAGATTTCTCACTACGCTACGCTCCGTTCGAAATGACAAAAGAGGC
>Ga0068714_10001606_pt1 | contig 32262 bp, 28 predicted proteins | sample MTBNYHSulfiMetaG_FD_62988 | JGI IMG/M metagenome (GOLD analysis project Ga0068714, IMG submission 62988) | Enrichment culture microbial communities from rom New York Harbor, USA that are MTBE-degrading - MTBE-NYH (New York Harbor Sulfidogenic)... | ecosystem: Environmental > Aquatic > Marine >...
CTAGACTTACGGCAATGAAGGAAAAACACCCCAGTGTTGGTGATGTTAGAGGAATCGGTCTGTTCTGGATGGTGGAGTTGGTCAAGAACAAGGAGACCAAAGAACCGATCAGCGAGTTCAACACCACCAGCAATATGGCCAAGGGTTTCATGGCTCAACTGAAAAAGAGGGGGGTCTTGTCAATCCTCCACTGGCACAAGCTGTTCGTGGCTCCCCCGCTGGTTATTACCGAAGAGGAGCTCAAGGAAGGCTTGAACGCTATCGATTCGGCGCTGGATTCCCTTGATTCACAAATCTGAGCGATCTGATGGGGAAGGGATGAGATAGGCCCCATTTCTTCCTCCGGCAAATCCGCTGAGGGTAGGCCGGCAGTGGTTGGAGTGGCCCTGGCAAGGAGAGCGAAGATTTTTCCGACCGGGTAATAAGGGAGGCAGGCCAGTGGACAACGGAGATCTCCTTGTCAGGGCCATTCAAATATTGACCCTCCTGGCCCTCATGATTGGTATCGTATCAACCTTGGGTGTGCTTTGGACCCGGAGGGACTATCTCTTCAGACCCCGGAGAAAAAAGGTGGGGGATCTTCAATTTGAGGCGGCTGCTGAGTTGATGAACAAGGTTATCCTGGATTTCACCAACCTCAACACTCATGGCGGGATCGACAACCAAATAGATCTGGTGTCCATGCTGGACCGCCTGAAAAGGCATGCCACCCGGCCGTTCTTGTCCCCCGGTCTCAGATTGGAACTGGGTGTGCTGAGGCGGTTAGTTGAGTCAAAACGCGACACTGCAATACAATCGTCTCCGCTAGGGGAATCAGGCTGGCCGGAAAACGCCGTCCGGTGGGGTAGGGATGATATTCCTATTGTCGATCAATACCTGGTCTTATTGGACAAGACCGCAGACCAGCTCCAGGTCGACCCCTCCTCCTTCAGAGATATAAGAGAACACCTCCTGGGTGTTAAACAGGAACTCAACGCCGTCGTGCTGCCGGGGAGTTGAGGCCGGCCGGTTGGTCAGTGAGGTAGGCTGGGACAAGGGGCTCAGTCCGGCTTCCAATTACAAGGGGAAGTCCAAATATGGAGTGATGGAGGCTTCCGACGCCAAGCAGTTCAAGGAGCTGAAGGCGGAGCACGGCCGGCCGAAAAGATGTCCGCCGGTCTTAGCTAGGAGAACCGGGCTTTAACGGACGAGATCGAAAAAAAGGCCTGAGGCCGGCGGAGCGGCGCGAGGCGGCGGATCTCTTGGGGCGGGAGCACGGACTGAGCATCCGGCGGGCGCGCCCGGCGATGAGGCCGAGCCGTTCGGTCCACCGCTATCGGCCTCGGTCGCGCGGCGACTCCTGGATCATCGAGGCATTGACCTCGCGGGGCAGGGATATGGCAAAATGTTCCGGGTGGTCCGCCGGCAGGGCCATGGCCGGAAGATGATCGAGTATACCGGGTGTGCTGGGCCCGATGATTGAATCTACGCCGGAAGGTCAAGAAACGGTTGCCTATCACCATGTGGAACCGCTTAGGGTTCCCGTGACAGCCACTGTGGGCCGGGCGGTGGATTTCATAAGCGGGGTCCTCTATTCGGGCAATAGATCCGGAACCTTCAACGCGGTCGATGGCTTCGATCGGGAGTCCTTGGGCATCGAGGCCGAAACCAACCCGGCTGCTGTCCGGGTAATCCGGGGGCTGGGCCATGTGACCTCCTGGCGGGGTTATCCGGCCAGTCTCCGGCGGGGCAACGGTCCGGAGATGATCTCCGTCACCCTGGTCGACTGGGCGGAAGAGCACAGGGCGGAACCGGATCCCCCTCAACCGGCCAAGCCGACCCAGAAGGCGTTCATTGAGCGCCTCAACCGGACCTGCCGGGGGAAAATGCTTGATCTCTGCGTCTCCTCCACCCTGACTGAGGGCAGAAACATCACGGACGAAGGGCTGGTCCATTTCAACCAGACACGGCCCATGAGTCCCTGGGCAACCTGATTTCGTTGAACCCCCCAAGGGGGGATTCATTCGCCGCGGCTTGCCGCGAGGCGCGGATAACAGTTTCCGCTGGTATCCCCCGCTGCTTGCGGCGGGGTAGTTGATTGCCTGGTGGCCAATGACTCAAATCCCTCCACCTTGGGCTGGTCCTAATCAAGGGAGGTTTACATCTATCCTCTATCGATAGAGGATTGGATTCATATAAGGAGCTGTATCCGATGCCCACAATAATGAGATCGAATCTGATCGTACCCTCCAATGTCCAGCGTTATGTGGAAAAAGCCGCCCGGCTGGCTCCCGACACAATTGTTTTGGACCTGGAGGATTCGGTCCCGGAACATGAGAAGGAAAACGCCCGCAAGGGGATTGAGCAAGCTCTTTCAACAATCAAGGTCAGCGGTACCCCGGTAATGGTAAGGATTAACAATCACCCCGAACATTTGGCTAGTGATTTGGACGCCGTGGTTGCCGCAGGATTGAGCGGTATTCTGTTTCCCAAAGCAGAATCAGCGGAGCAGGTAATCAGGATCTCGGATCAACTGGCCCGACTTGAGATCGAGAGGGGACTGCAGCCGGGCCAAGTCGGAATATCCTTGGAGGTCGAATCGCCCAAGGGTCTCCTGAACCTGGAGGAGATCGCTACGGCCAGCTCTCGGATTATCTCCGTAGACATCGGGGTGGAAGACTATTGCCTCGCTCTCGGAGTCAGCCCCTCCAGGGAGGCCACGGAGCTTCTATACCCTCTTTCCCGGATTATCACGATCTGCAAGGCCTATTCGATAAAGCCCCTCGGGCTCCTCGGAAGCCTGGCCGAGTTCAAGGATATTGAGAGGTTTGAGAAATCCGCGTGCGCCTCACGCCAACTGGGTTGCGAAGGGTCATTTTGCATTCATCCCGACCAGATTCCCGTCCTCAACCGGGTCTTCTCCCCCGACCCGGAGAAGGTGGACTGGGCCAGGCGGGTCGTGGAGGCATTCGAGAAGAGCCTGAAGGAGGGCCGGGCTTCGACCAGCCTGGACGGCCGGATGGTGGACGAGCCGGTGTACCGGAGAGCGAAATACTTCTTGAGCCGCGCCGAGGAGTTGGCGCTTTTTGAGAAAGGCAAGATCCAGGAGAGGTAGTCGGGGCTGTGGTTTTCTGAGGGCCGCCTCTGAAGTTTTTTTCTCGTCATGAGGTGGTTACCAAACCTGGTTCCATCGTATCACCCTTTCTTCGAGGAGTTTGACCATGATATCGGGGCATACCGGGAGCGGCCGACAACCGAGGTTTATCAAGGGTCAATAGGTTGAGTCCTCGGATGGGTCACGGTTAGAGGTCGAAGGCCCGGGCCTCAAAGGCAATGTGGCCGGCGAAGTTCCCCGGGCCACCGCCGAAGATGTTCATCGGGCGGTCCAGGCGGCGGCCGAGCCTCCCCGGACCTGACCACCTCCGCCTTCCAGGCCGGAACGGGATCCGGGGCCGGCGGGTTGATGGTTTTGGGTTTGGTTGTCCGGAAAAGGACCAGCGGACCAAAAGCCTTGTCCCGGATGTAATTGAGAGAAATCCAGGGTGGGGTGGGTTATCTCCGGGGCCGGCCTCGGGGACAACGCCACCCCACCCTTTTGGGTAAGATAGCCTAGAAACGAGGTATTAAAGGCGGGCCCAGGGGTCCCCTCCCTCCAGCCCGCCCCGGGACCAGCCCCCCATAAAAGGGACGGGCCGGGCTTTTATGACCTCCGGCCCCGGCCCCGGTTTTAACCTTCTCCGGTTTTCCTTGATCTCCGGTCAAATCCAAGCCCGCTCCCCAGCCTTTGACCTGGGAGGGTTCGGGCAGATGTGGTAATAGGTGGGATTGGTAACTTCAAGTTGAGGTCATAATGTCACCTCCTTCAGCCGAGACCGCCCGGGAGCTCAGGGAGCTTAGGGCCAGGTGCGCCAAGCTTTCCAGCCTCATCGAGGTGGGGGCGATCATCTCCTCCACCCTGGATCTGGAGGAGGTCCTGAGGTTGGTCATGGCCAAGGCCAAGGAGGTCATGGAGGCCGAGGCCTGCTCCGTGCTCCTCCTCAGCGAGGAGTCCAACCAGCTGGAGTTCGAGCTGACCGTGGGCAACGAAGCCCAAGTGGACCAGGACCTCAAGGAGAAGATCAGGCTGGAGATGGGCCAGGGGGTGGCCGGCTGGGCGGCCAAGGAGAGGCGCTCGGTCCTGGTGGCCGACGCGGCCGCCGACGAGCGATGGTTCGCCAGCGCCGACCAGCTGACCGGCTCCACCACCAGGTCCCTGATGGCCGTGCCCCTGCTGAGCAAGGACCGGCTGATCGGGGTGGCCGAGGTGATCAACCCCCGGTTCAAGCCGGCCTTTGACCAGGGCGATCTGGAGCTTCTGGAGACCTTCTGCGCCCAGGTGGCGGTGGCCCTGGACAACGCCCGCTTCCACCAGGCCTTTCTGACCCAGCAGAGGCTTAAGGAGCAGCTGACCGCGGCCTCCTCCATCCAACGGAGCTTCCTCCCCCCGCCCCTGACCGGGGAGGGGAACCAGGATTTCAGCCTGGAGGCGGTCTCGGTCCCGGCCCAGGAGGTGGGGGGTGATCTGTACGACTACTTCCTTCTGCCCGGCCGGCGGCTGGCGGTCCTGGTGGGCGACGTCTCGGGCAAGGGGGTGGGGGCGGCCCTCTTCATGGCCCGGGTGGTCTCGGAGTTCCGCTACCTGAGCCGGCTGCTCGTTGAGCCGCGGGCGGTCATGAACCGGCTCAACAACTCCCTGGCCCAAGGGGCCCAGCACGGCATGTTCGTCACCGCGGTCTACTGGCTCGTCGACCTGGAGCAGGGGCTGGTTTCCTACACCAACTGCGGCCACGTGCCCACCCTCTGGCACCGGGCCCGGAGGTCCGGGGTGGAGCTGGTGGACAGCCGCTCCGGCCCGCCCCTGGGGATTGTCGAAGGCTACGACTACCGGGCGGCCCACCTGGAGATGGAGCCGGGAGACAGCCTGCTGATGCTCACCGACGGGGTGATCGAGGCCTGGGGAAGGAAGGACCCGGCCCGGAGCTACGACCGGCTGATCAAGCTGCTCCGCTCAAGCCAACCGGGCCGGCCGACCCTGAACAAGATCCTGGAGGAGCTGGCCGCTAACCTGGAGGGGGCCGAGGCCAAGGACGATCTGACCCTCCTGGAACTGACCTGGACAGGCCTCTCCAAGAGCAAGGAGAAGGAGGAGCCCGGCGCCGATCCGATCCTCAACGGGTCGGACACGGTGGAGCTGGACACCAGCCTCAGGCCGAGGATGATGAGGGTCGTCAGGGACGTGGCCGACCGGGTGGGCCGGTTGGCGGGGATGAGCCGGGAGGATGCCAACGCCTTCAAGCTGGCCGTGGACGAGGCCTGCACCAACGTCCTCCGCCACGCCTACGGCGGCGACGTCACCCGGCGGCTCCGGCTCAGCTTCCACCTCTCCTCCCGGGAGCTGGCCGTGGAGCTCCATGATTTCGGCCTGGGGTTCGACCCCGAGAGCCTGCCCCCGCCCGACATCGAGAACCTGAGGCCGGGGGGGCTGGGGGTTTATCTGATAAAATCGGTCATGGACACGATCTCTTACGTCCACTCCGAGACCGAGGGCAACACCTTGAAGCTGACCAAGCGGCTGGCCTGAGACAGAAGGGAGGTTGAGCCTGGACATCCAGATCGAAAAGTCGGACCTGGCCACGGTGATCAGCGTCAGGGGCGAGGTGGACCTCTACTCCTCGCCGGCCCTGAGGCAGGAGCTAAAAAGGCAGCTCAAGAAGAAGCCGGAGGTGGTGGTGGTGGAGCTGAGCCGGGTGGAGTACATGGACTCCTCGGGGGTGGCCACCCTGGTGGAGGGGCTCAAGAACCTGACCAAGGCCGGCGGACGTCTCAAGCTGGCCGGGCTGAACCAGGCGGTGGCCCAGATCTTCAAGTTCGCCCATCTGGACAAGGTCTTCGACATCTACGATCACCTGGAGGAGGCTCTTCAGGAATGATCACCTGGGTCGGCCGCCGGGTCCTGGGCCTGGGCCGGAACGTCAACAGCCTGGCCCGGCTGATCAACCAGTCCGCCTACTGGCTGATCGTGGGACCCTTTATCCCCAAGGGGTTCAAGTGGCGCTGGACCGTCCGCCAGGTGGTCCAGACCGGGCTGGAGGCGGTCCCCATCGTGACCCTGATCGCGGCCGCCATCGGGGCCATCCTGGCCCTCCAGGCGGCCTATCAGCTCCGGCGGGTGGGGGCCCTGATCTACGTCCCGGCCCTGGTCTCGCTCTCCGTGGTCAGGGAGCTGGGCCCCCTGATCACGGCCATCATCGTCGCCGGCCGCTCCGGCTCCGCCTTCGCCGCCGAGATCGCCTCGATGAAGGTGGCCGAGGAGGTGGACGCCATGAGGACCATGGGCCTCCACCCGGTCAAGTTCCTGGTGGCGCCCAAGGTCATGGGCCTGGTCATCGCCATGCCCTGCCTGGTCATGATCGCCGATCTGGTGGCCATCGCCGGCGGTTTCGCGGTGGGGGTGATGGGGCTGGGACTGGGGGTGGAGACCTACTACCGCCAGACCCTGGTCTTCCTGACCGTCCCCGACGTTCTCACCGGGCTCATCAAGTCGGTCTTTTTCGCCCTGATCGTGGCCCTGGTCGGCTGCTACCAGGGCTTCTCCGCCTCCGGCGGGGCCGAGGGGGTGGGCCGGCGGACCACGGCCTCGGTGGTCATGGCCATCTTCCTGGTCATCCTGGCCGACGCCTTCTTCACTCTCTTGAACTTTCTAGTGGGTTAACGGCGATGATCTCCCAGGAGGGGAACGAAACGGTGATCAGGGTCGAGGAGCTGGTGGCCCGCTACGGCCAGAGGGTCGTCCTGGACCGGGTCTCCCTGGGGGTGACCCGGGGAGAGGTGACGACCATCCTGGGCGGCTCGGGCTCGGGCAAGACCACCCTGCTCCGCCACATGCTCGGCCTGGACAAGCCGGCCAGCGGCCGGGTGATCTTCATGGGCCAGGACATGGGCCGGCTGACCAGGGCCGAGGAGCTGGCCGTCAGGCGGAAGATGGGGGTTCTCTTCCAGGCCGGGGCGTTGTTCAACTCCATGACCGTGGCCGAGAACATCGGCCTGGCCCTGAAGGAGCACACCCGCCTGGACGACAAGGTCATCTCCATCGTCACCAACATGAAGCTGGAGCAGGTGGGGCTGGCCGGCTTCGGAGGGTTGATGCCGGAGCAGCTCTCGGGGGGGATGAAGAAAAGGGCCGGGCTGGCCCGGGCCCTGGCCATGGACCCCGAGGTCCTGTTCGTGGACGAGCCCTCGGCCGGGCTGGACCCCATCACCGCCGCCGGCCTGGACGAGCTCCTGGTCAACCTCAAAACGACCTTCAAGATGACCATCGTCGTGGTCACCCACGAGCTGGCCAGCCTTTTCCGGATCTCGGACCAGGTGGCCATGATCGACCAGGGCCGGATTTTGTTCTACGGGACCCTGGAGGAGCTCAAAGGTTGCGACCAGCCCCGGGTCCGCCAGTTCCTGAACCGGAAGCCCGACGAGCTGGAGTACGATCCGGAGGAGCACTTGCGCTGGCTGACCGCCGGCGTCTAGGATAGGGAAGGGTCCGACTTGGTCTTGGTCCGGTGAAGGACACCGCCGGAGGGGCGGGGGCGGTTCATCCGCCCCGCCGATGAGCCGAGGGCAGTCCGGCGTTATGGGGGGCGCATGAAGCTGGTGACAGGAAGCTAGGGATGGCCAAGGAAGAGTTTAAAGCCGGGATCTTCACCCTGACCGCGGTGGTCATCTTGAGCATCTTTATCGTGGCCATCAGCGGCTACACCCCCTGGCAGGAGAGAACCACCTACCGGACCAGGTTCCCCATGGTGGTGGGGATCACCGCCGGGACCCCGGTCAGCCTCAACGGGGTGGTGGTGGGCAAGGTCGAGCAGGTCGACCTCCTGGACGAGGGGACCCAGGTGGAGGTAATCTTCGGGCTGGACAAGGGGAGAAAGCTGAGAAAAGGGGTCAAGGCCGAGATGGCCACCCTGGGGCTGATCGGCGACACCTTCATCCTCCTGACCCTGGCCGAGACGACCGGGGAGGAGCTGCCCCCCGGCTCCCTGGTTCCCTCCATCACCAAGCTGGACCTGGCCCAGACCCTGGACGCGGTGGGGACTCTGGCCGACCGGGCCCAGTACTGGCTGGAGAGGTTGGCCGGACGGGCCGAGACCGTCCTGGCCGACATCCAGATAGTGGTCAACAAGGGGAGCATGGGCAACCTCTCGGCCAAGCTGGAGAGCTGGGAGGGGGCGGTGAGCACCATCCTCCAGGAGCTGGCCGGGCTGGCCACCGAGGTGAACAACGTGGCCCGGGAGGCCAGCACGATGATGCGGGAGGTGAGCACCGGGGTGGCCAAGCTGGGGCCGGTGGCGGATGAGGCCGGATTGCTGGTGGCCGACGTCCGCTCGGCCGTGGGCCGGGACCAGGAGCAGCTCTACGAGCTCCTGGCCCAGTTCAACGCCCGGATGAAGGCCCTGGGGCCGCGGCTGGAGGGGCTGGTGGGGGCCTTGGAGAAGGCGGTGGACAGGGACCAGGACAAGCTCTACTCCATCCTCAGCCAGGGGGATGAGGTGGTCGGCCGGGTCAACCGGGCGGCGGAGCTGACCTTGGAGGACCTGGTGGTCATGACCCGCAACCTGGCCCAGGCCAGCCGCAACCTCATCTCCCTGACCGAACGGTTGCGAAACGACCCCAGCCTCTTGATCCGGACCAGGGGCTCCGGTCCCTGAGGCAAGAAAGGGAGGAGATATAGTGAAAAGACTGATCGTCCTGGCGGCCCTCCTCGGTCTCCTGACCGGCTGCGCCACGGCTCCACCCTCGGTCTACTACCGGATCGATTTTCCGGTGGCGGAGCCGGCCTTGGCCAAACCGGAGCTGAAGCTGGTTCTCTCGGTTCCGGAGATCATGGCCCCGGAGACCATGAAAAGGGCCAACATCATGTACCGGACCGGAGACCGGACCCTGCGGTTCTACCAGAACCTTTACTGGGAGCAGGCCCCTACCGAGGCCGTTCACCGGCTCCTGGTGGAGATGCTCAGGGCCTCCAAGGTTTTTAGGAGGGTGACCACCCGGCGGCTGGACGTGGACGAGGACCTTACCCTCTACTGCCACCTGACCCGTTTCGAGCAGGTGGACTCGCCGGAAGGGCGGCTGGCCCTGGTGGGGTTGAGCTACGATCTCTTCCAGGCCTCCAGCCAGACCATCGTCCTCTCCTCCAACTCCCAGGCCCAGGAGCTGGTGGCCGGAGGGGCCACGGCCGGAATGAACGGGCTGGCCGAGGCCATGGCCGTGGCCCTGGAGAGGTGCCTGGCCAAGGTGATCGAGGACACGGCCAGGGTGGCCCGATCGCTGTAGAGGTGGTTGTTAAACCTCTCCTTGAACCAGATTGAACCCCCCAAGGGGGGTTTCCTTCCCCGCGGCTTGCCGCGAGGCGCGGGGACCAGTTTCCGCTGGTATACCCCGTTGCTTGCAGCAGGGTAATTGATATTGAGTTAGGGGCTACTTTCCGGGGTGGCAGTTTGTAACCTTTGCCAGGTGAGGAATTTTTGGCGATCTTCACCCCCCTGGAAATAAATAGACCGAGCCGATTTGGCCGTATCTGCTGCGTTGCGCGACACTCGCAAGAGGGTGACTAGAGCTTCGTGTCCCGCGCCTTGCATCCGCGGCCAACTCGACTCGTGAAATATCCGGGTTGAGCGATCATCTTGTCCTTGACGAGATCTCGGTGGAGGTCAACCTGGTGGCCGACCAGGTCCCGGGTTTGGCCCCCCAACCCGATCCACCGGCGAAAATCCCGGCTGACCAACCCCTCAGTTCCGTCGTCCACTGGCCTTGTCCCAGGTCGGTCCGGTCTGAACCAGCCTGGCGGATGCTCCTGTGCTGGACCATGCCAGGATTTTCTGCTTGACAAACGTTCGTTTGAACTTTAAATAAGAGATGAACAAACGATCGTTTGAATTGTCGCTTGATTAATCGGGGTGATCATGGCCCAGCAAAAACCCGGCTCAGGCAGGGCCCGCCCACCAGGGGAGCAGAGGACCAGGGAGCGGATCATGGAGGCCGCGGTCCGGCTCTTCTCCAGGAAGGGCTACGCCGCCACCGGGGTCCGGGAGCTGGCCAGGGAGGCCGGGGTCAACCTGGCCGCGGTCAACTACACCTTCGGCTCCAAGATCAACATCCTCAAGGAGATCATGAACGGCTTCTTCGCCGAGTACATCCGGATCGTGGAGGCCAACCTCAAGGGGGTCGAGCCGGTGGAGGTGGAGATCCGGCGGACCATCGAGGCCGCGGCGGCCTACGTCCGGGAGAACAAGGACAAGGTCGTCATCGGCCTGACCCACCTGCCCCACGACGACCCGGAGGTGACCGAGCTTAAAGCGAGCTGGGTCAGGCGGATGGTCCCCCTCTTCCAGGAGCGGGTGGCGGACCGGCTGGAGCAGGCCCACGGCCGGAAGGTTCCCCTGGCCCTGGTGGGACCGGCGGTCATCGCCCTGATCTCCTCCCACTTCCTCTTCCGGCCGGTGATCGAGAAGGTCATGCCCCCGGGGTTCGACGACGATTTTCTGGACCAGTACCCCTCCCTGGTGGCCCGGCTTTTTCTCCACGGCCTCATGGGTCTGGCCGGGCAAAAGGAGGACGAGCGTGCCTGAGCTGAGACGAAGGATAGAGGCCTGGTTCGAGCGGCTGGCCGAGTGGACCTATCGCCGCCGGTGGCTGGCTTTTGCCCTGATGCTCCTCCTGGTGGTCCTCCCGGCCACCCAGATCCCCAAGCTGACCATCGACACCTCCAACGAGGGCTTCCTCCACCAGGAGGACCCCATCCTCAAGACCTACAACAGCTTCCGGGACCAGTTCGGCCGGGACGAGATCGTCATCATCGCCCTCAAGCCCAGGGAGGTCTTTGACCTGGGCTTCCTGAGGAAGCTCACGGCCCTCCACCAGGAGCTGGAGGAGGGGGTCCCCCACCTGGACGACATCGTTTCCCTGGTCAACGCCCGGTCCACCAGGGGGGAGGGGGACCGGCTGATCGTGGAGGACCTCCTGGAGAGGTTCCCGGAGAACGAGGCCGAGCTGGCCGCCCTGAAGGAGCGGGTCATGGGCAACCCGCTCTACCTCAACCGGCTCATCTCCGAGGACGGGACCTACACCACCCTGGCCCTCAAGACCGACACCTACTCCAGCCTGGGCTTGAAACAGGACCCCCTGGCCGGGTTCGGCGAGGGGAAGAATAAGGCGGGCGGAGGGGAGGCTCTCTCCGGGTTCGGAGAGGCGACGGACTCTCCGGGAGGCAGGGCCTACCTGACCGACCAGGAGAACTCGGAGGTGGTCCGGGCCGTGGCCAGGATAACCGGCAAGTACCGGGCCGATGGCTTGGAGATCGACGTGGCCGGCTCGCCGATCATCACCCACTGGATCAAGCACTCCATGATGCGGGACATGCGGCTGTTCATGGTCCTGGCCATCGGGACCATCGCGGTGTGCCTGTTCATCATGTACCGCCGCCTGAGCGGGGTCCTCCTGCCCCTCCTGATAGTGGTCCTGGCCCTTCTCTCCACCCTGGGGTTGATGGGCTTTTTCGGGGCGGCCATCAAGACCCCGACCATGATCCTGCCCTCCTTCCTCCTGGCGGTGGGGGTGGGGGCGGTGGTCCACGTCCTGGCCCTCTTCTACCAAGACTTCCAGGTGTCGGCCGACAAGAGGCGGGCCGTCGTCTACGCCCTGGGCCACTCGGGGCTGGCCATCGTCATGACCGCCCTGACCACGGCCGCCGGCCTGGGCTCCTTTGCCACGGCCGAGGTGGCCCCCGTGGCCGACCTGGGCGTGTTCGCCGGCATCGGGGTCCTCCTGGCCCTGGTCTACACCATCGTCCTCCTCCCGGCCCTCCTGGCCATCTTTCCCCTGAAGAATAAGCCGGCCAACCGGATCACCACCGCCCACTTCGACCGGATCCTGGACTGGGTGACCGACTTCTCCACCCGGAGGGCCAGGCTGGTGGTGGCGGTGGGCTTCGTCTTCATCGCCGTCTCCCTGGTGGGGGCGGCCCAGACCAGGTTCTCCCACGACGTCCTGCGCTGGCTGCCGGCCAGCCTGCCGGCCCGCCAGGCCACGGAGAAGATCAACGACCGGCTCAGGGGGACGGTGGTCATCGAGCTGATGGTGGACACCGGCCGGGAGAACGGCCTCTACGACCCGGTCATTTTAACCAAGCTGGACCACCTGGCCCGGGACCTGGAGAAGCTGGATTGGGGCGAGATCTACGTGGGCAAGGCCACCTCGGTGGCCGACATGCTCAAGGAGATCCACCAGGCCCTCAACGGGAACAGGCCGGAGTTCTACGTCATCCCGGACAACGAGGCCCTGATCCCCCAGGAGTTCCTCCTCTTCGAGAACTCGGGCTCCGACGACCTGGAGGACGTGGTTGACTCGGGCTTCAGCCGGGCCAGGTTCACGGTCAAGGTCCCCTTTGTGGACGCCTACAAGGCCGTGCCCCTGATCGCCGAGATCGAGGGCCGGTTCAAGGAGGCCTTTGCCGGCCGGGCCAAGGTGACCGTGACCGGCCTGGTGACCCTCCTGGCCCGGACCGTCTACGCGGCCATCCACTCGGCGGCCAAGAGCTACATCATCGCCTTCGTGGTGGTGACCCTGATGATGATCTTTCTCATCGGCAGCCTTAAACTGGGCCTGGTCAGCATGATCCCCAACCTGACCCCGATCCTGATGACCCTGGGGATAATGGTCTGGTTCAACATCCCGGTGGACATGTTCACCATGCTCATCGGCTCCATCGCCATCGGCCTGGCCGTGGACGACACCATCCACTTCATGCACCACTTCCGGCGCTACCTCGCCCAGACCGGGGACGTGACCGAGTCGATCCGCCGGACCCTCCACACCGCCGGGCGGGCCATGCTGGTCTACAGCGTGGTCCTGGCCATCGGCTTCTTCATCCTCATGCTGGCCTCCATGAACAACATCATCCGCTTCGGTTTTCTGACCGGGGTGACGGTCATCCTGGCCCTCCTGGCCGACTTCTTCATGTCCCCGGCCCTGATGGCCCTGATCCACAGGAACAAAAAGCCTTCCGCAGGAGAAAAGAGATGAGAATCAAGACCATTGGCTGGCTGCTGACCGGTCTGGGCCTGGCCCTCTGGCTGACCCCGGCCCCGGCTTTTGCCTTGAGCGCCCGGGAGATCATGGAGAAGGTGGACGCCCGGGAGGACGGGGACAACATGACCGCCGACCTGGAGATGATCCTCATCGACAAGAGCGGTCACCAGCGGGTCCGCAAGATCCACTCCTTCTCCAAGGACAAGGGGCGGGACACCCAGCGGCTGATGTTCTTCCTGGAGCCGGCCGACGTCAAGGACACCGGTTTCCTGACCTACGACTACTACGAGGGGTTCAAGGACGACGACCAGTGGCTCTACCTGCCGGAGCTGAAGAAGACCAAGAGGATCGCCTCCTCGGACAAGTCCTCCTCCTTCATGGGCTCCGACTTCTCCTACGCCGACATGACCCGGCGGGTCCTGGACGAGTGGAACTACAAGCTTCTCAAGGAGGACGAGGTCAGAGGCCAGAAGGTCTGGCTGATCGAGGCCGTGCCGGCCAACCAGGAGGTGGAGGACCGCTACGGCTACACCAAGTCGGTGGTCTTTGTCCGCCAGGACATCTTCTTCGTGGTCCGGGGGGTTTCCTGGGTCAAGGAGGGCCGGAAGCTCAAGTACCTGGACGTCCGGGAGATGGAGCAGATCGACGGGATCTGGGTGGGAACCAAGCTCCACATGAAAACGGTCAAGAACAAGATGACCCTCCACGAGACGGAGCTCAACTTCTCGGCAATCAAGTTCAACCAGGACCTCAAGGACGAGCTGTTCACCGTCCGGAGGCTGGAGAAGGGGATGTAGGTAGATTGGGAGACCTGTTTAAACCCGGATATTTCGTGAGCCGATCTGCTGCGGGGGCCATCTCCTGGTTACGACGCTTGAATTCGCCGTTTTGGTCCTCGACATACGTTTCAGGTATGCCTGCGGACCAAAATACCGAAATACTGCGCGTCACACCGACGGATCTGGCCCCCTCGCGACGATCGCTCATGAAATATCCGGGTTAACCCCATTGATCTAGCCAAAGGAGCAGACCGTGAGGATGACCCAGGGCATCGACCTAGTCAAAAGGAGCCATGGCGCTGCAGCAATGTAAGATTGTTCTCCTGCTCCTGGCCCTGGTTTCGGTCTGGGCCCCGGCCGCTCCCGCTTTGGCCCAGGAGAAGGGGGCCGGGGAGCTGGAGGAGGTCCTGTCCGGGTTCGAGGAGGAGGGGGAGAAGAAGCCCCGGGCCTCCGGGAGCGAGGTGGAGGAGGCCCTGGAGGGCTTCGAGAAGCAACCGGAGGAGGCGGAGGACCGGGAGGAGAAGGGCGGGACCGGGCTGGAGGAGGTCCTGGAGGGCTTCGAGCCGCGGAAGGCCGGGGCCCGGGAGGAGCCGGCCGGGGCCCCGGTGGTCAGCCTCCCGGACTGGCTGGACCTGGGGGGGTACCTGAGCCTGGGCGGTTCCCTGGCCTTTGACCACGATCCCCCGGCCCCCGGCCAGCCCGACTACCGCTGGCTGGACCGGCTCAGGTCCAGCTTCCAGCTGGAGGCCGAGGTCAGGCTGCCCCAAAAATGGCGGGCCTACGCGGCGGCCAAGGCCTTCTTTGACTGGGCCTACCTGATCAAGGGCCGGGAGACGTTCAACCAGCCCACCCTGGACCGCTACGAATCGGAGGTGGAGCTGGGGGAGGCCTTTCTCCAGGGGAGCCTCCTCCCCAAGCTGGACATCAAGGTCGGCCGCCAGATCGTGGTCTGGGGCAAGTTCGACAACATCCGGGTGACCGACATCCTCAACCCCCTGGACAACCGGGAGCCGGGGCTGGTGGACATCGAGGATCTGAGGCTGCCGGTGGCCATGACCAAGCTGGATCTCTACCTGGGCCCCTGGGACCTGAGCGGGATGGTGATCCACGAGGTCCGCCAGAACAAGGACCCCACCTTCGGCTCCGACTTCTACCCCTTCGCCTTTCCGCCCCCGCCGGCCGACAGGCCCGAGTTCGGCCCGGAGAACCAGGAGTACGGCCTGGCCCTGAACGGGGTCTTCTCCGGCTGGGACCTGTCCTTTTACGGGGCCTACGTCTTCAGCGACCAGCCCGGCCTGGCCCAGAGGGGCCAGGAGCTGAGACAGGTCTACCCCCGGATCTGGATGGCCGGCCTGGCGGCCAACGCCGCCTTCGGCTCCTGGCTGCTCAAGGCCGAGGCGGCGTACCTGAGCGGGCTGGAGTTCTTCGCCCTGCCCGGCGAGGAGAGGTCCAGGCTGGACCTGAGCCTGGGGCTGGAGTACACCGGGTTCAGGGACACCACCCTCTCCCTGGAGGTGGTCAACCGCCACCTCTTTGACTACGACCCCCGGTTGGAGGAGACCAACGAGGCCGTGGAGAACGAGTTCACCTCGGCCTTCAGGCTGACCCGCAAGTTCATGCACGAGCGGCTGGAGCTGACCTTCCTGGCCACCACCCTGGGCCTGACCGGGGACGGAGGGGGGATCCAGCGGCTCCAGGCGGCCTACGAGCTGACCGACGACCTGATCCTGACCGCCGGGCTGGTCAACTACATGGAGGGGGACCGGATCTTTTTCCAGAACATCGGGGACCGGGACCGGGTGTTTATCGAGTTGAAGTACCACTTCTGACCCGCCTTACGTTCCAGGGGACTGAGCCTTTAGCGGTGTCAGGGGTGTGTGACCCTGACACCACCTTCAACTTGTTTAAATAATTGGAATAGGTCCCTCACCCCAACCCTCTCCCCTTAAGAAGGGGAGAGGGGGCCGGAAAGTGCCGCTATTGAGGGGAGGGACGATTAAACCGAAATAATCACCAAGAGCAGGGACCCGGAAGCGGGGATGAGGAATATTGGGTTGCGCTCCGCAAACCCACCCTACCCCCTGATCCTTATCGCCCCCCCCGCCACCCTCGAAAAACACTCAACCTTCTCAGCTTCCCATTGCCTCCAAGCCCCGGGGGTGGTATGCCGAAAAGCCGCAGGAGGTGCGGCGGAATGGGCAACCAAGAGACTGCCGGGCCTGATCGGCCCTGGGAGATCCTCATCGCCAACGGGACGGTCTACGACGGGACCGGGGCGGAGCCGGTCCGGGCCGACGTGGCCGTGGAGGATGGCCGGATCAGGGCGGTGGGCCGGGACCTGGGGCCGGCCAGGAGGACCATCGAGGCCGGGGGGCTGACGGTCTGCCCCGGCTTCATCGACGTCCACACCCACTGCGACCAGACCTTCCGGGGCCTGGAAAGGGACCCGGACCTGGACCCGGAAAAGCTTGACCCGGCCTGGCTGGAGAACCGGAACTTTCTCCTCCAGGGGGTGACCACCGTGGTCACCGGCAACTGCGGCGAGGGAGCCACCCAGGTGGGGCGCTTCCTGGAGTTCATGGCCGGGCTCAAGCTCGGGACCAACCTGGCCCACCTGGCCCCCCACGGAGAGATCCGCCAGGAGCTCTTCGGCCTTGACCAGCCTGTGGAGCTTAGCCCAGGCCAGCTGGAGGCCCTCAAAGGGAGGATCCTCCGGGCCCTGGAGGAGGGGGCGGTGGGTCTCTCCACCGGGCTGGAGTACGCCCCGGGCTTTCTCTCCACCACCCGGGAGCTGATCGAGCTGGCCCGGGCCGCGGCCGGAGCGGGAGGGCTCTACGCCAGCCACATCAGGAACGAGACCGGCCGGGCCCGGACCTGGAGCCGGGGCCGGCCGGGGCTTCTGGCCTCCCTGGAGGAGGCGGTGGAGATCGCCCGCCGGGCCGGGGTTGGGGTCCAGGTCTCCCACCTCAAGCTCAACCAGCCCTTTGAGGGGCTGTCCATCGAGCCGGCCCTGGAGGTTCTGGAAAAGGCCAGGGAGGAGGGGCTGGACCTGACCGCCGACCAGTACCCCTACCCGGCCTCGGCCACCATCCTCACCGTCCGCCTGCCCAAGGGGATGATCGGGGCCGGGGGCTGGGTCAAGGAGGAGTTCAGGACCGCCGCCGGAAGGGCCCAGGTCCGGCGGGCCATCAGGGCCGAGTTCGAGCACCTGGGGCCGGAGAGGATCCTCATCACCCGCTTCGAGCAAGAGCCGGAGCTGGAGGGGATGAACCTCCAGGAGATTGCCGGGCTCAGGGGAGAGCCGGCCGACGAGGCCTTTGCCCGACTGGTCTGCGAGGGCAAGCCGCCGGACGCGGCCTTCTTCGGCCAGGACCTGGAGGTGGTCCGCCGGATCATGGCCCGGGAGTACGTCATGACCGGCTCCGACGGCCAGACCTTCGCCCCGGGACAGGCCAGGCCCCATCCCCGGGCCTACGGGACCTTCCCCCGGAAGCTGAAGCGGTTCGCCCTCCAGGAGGGGGTCTTGAGCCTGGCCCAGGCCCTCCGGTCCATGACCGACCTCCCGGCCCGGAAGTTCGGCTTCCGGGACCGGGGCCGGATCGAGCCCGGGGCCTGGGCCGACCTGGCGGTGATCGATCTGGACAAGCTCCACGACCCGGCCGAGTTTATCGACCCCCACCGCTACGCCCAGGGGCTGGTTTTTCTCCTGGTCAACGGGGTCCCGGCCGTGGAGGAGGGACGGCCGACGGGCGAGAGGGCGGGGAAGATCCTCAAACGCCAGTAGGCCTCCCGGAGCCTTTCCCAAGACAATCGCACCTCCGACACCCGACCTTGCCGGGAAGGCGGAGGTGCTTTTGTTAATACTTGACAGGGGCAAGTAATATAGATGAGGATGTCAACTAAATCATCAGCCTAGAAAGGTCCGAGATGTCCCTGAACCAGCAGTTGGAGCGGGTCGAGGCCGTCCGCTGGTTCACCCGCTTCTACACCCGCAAGATCGGGGTCCTTCACGAAGGGCTCCTGGACAGCCCCTTCTCCCTGGCCGAGGGCCGGGTGGTCTACGAGCTGGCCCACCACCAGACCACCACCGCCAGCGAGCTGGCCGCGGAGCTGGACCTGGACCAGGGCTATCTGAGCCGGATCCTGAAGAGGCTGGAGAAGCGGGGCTACGTCCTCCGCCGGCCGTCGGCCACCGACGGACGCCGGAGCGCGGTCTGCCTGACCGAGAAGGGCTCGGAGGGCTTCGCCCTGATCAACGCCCGTTCCCGGAACGAGGTGGGGGCCATGCTGGACCGGCTCTCCGAGGCCGACCAGGTCCGCCTGACCGAGGCCCTGGCCCTGGTGGAGAGCCTCTTGGGCGACCAACCGCCCCGCCGGGTGCCCTATATCCTCCGGCCCCACCAGCCCGGGGACATGGGCTGGGTGATCCACCGCCAGGGGGTGGTCTACTGCCAGGAGTACGGCTGGGACGAGCACTTCGAGGCGTTGGTGGCCGAGATCGCGGCCAAGTTCGTCCAGAACTTCGACCCCGATAAGGAGCGGTGCTGGATCGCCGAGAGGGACGGCCAAAACGTGGGCTCGGTCTTTTTGGTCCACCAGTCGGAGGAGGTGGCCAAGCTCCGCCTTCTTTTCGTGGAGCCCCAGGCCCGGGGGATGGGGCTCGGCAGCCGGCTGGTAAAGGAATGCCTCCGCTTCGCCCGGCTCAAGGGCTACACCAAGGTCACCCTCTGGACCAACGACATCCTCCACGCCGCCCGGCGGATCTACGAGAGGGAAGGCTTCCGGCTGGTGGAGGAGGAGCACCACCACAGCTTCGGCCACGATCTGGTGGGGCAGAACTGGGAGCTGGAGCTCTGAGATTCAGCCCGGTTAACCTTGACAAAGGGGGGGCGGTGGCCTACTATGCCCCTCACTGACGCGGGGTGGAGCAGTTAGGTAGCTCGTCGGGCTCATAACCCGAAGGTCGAAGGTTCAAATCCTTCCCCCGCCACCAGTAATTACAGGGGGTCAGGCTTAGAGCCAGCCCCTTTTCAATTGGGGAGGTCCACCGGTCCCGAAAAATGACTGTTTCCCGAGGTTGACTGTCAAAGCCTATAGCCTGCTATGTGATTATCTCGACGGAGAATTTAATCGCCTCCTCCGAGGAGGAGATATCCTTAATTACAAGCCCTGAACGGTCCCCACTCCACCACTGGCTTCCCGGAGAGGTTCTCGGAGAGAACGTCTTGTTTTTTCCGTTTGGGTATAGATCTCCTTCGTCTCCCGGGTCTTCCCCACTTTCAAGGTCAAATCGTCCATCCGATTGCTCCAGGGAGCATTCATAGTGCTTCTCGGGGTGCATTTGTTCATGGTTGTTGGAGCCGTCTTCATCCACATGCCAGATTGCCAGCCCGGAGGCGGGCAAAGATTCGTCTCTACCTGAGCACCACCGACCTTCTAGGATAAAGTACTCCCTTGTTTTGTCTGGATTGCGGTAAAGATAAAACCGGTTCTTAGAAGAACGGCCGATACTGTAACCCAGACCGTGCGCGATTTCTTTCGCCTCCCCCCATCCTGCCCCTTGTTTGAGATAAGCGCACACTTCTGTCGGATTTTTTTTGTCCTTTCCTCCATGGCTCATAACGCAGTAAAGCCCGGCTCCTTTCGATTCGTAGCCATAGTCGTAAAGATCCGGAAAATCACAGAGCATATGGCCGTTTTCATGGACAAACGTAGCAAGGCTGAGTTCATTTCCCATGTTTGTTATTTGATAGTCATACGCAAACAGGCCTTCGGATACCTCCAACGGTGCTGCGAGATGCCAAGCATGAGGCCACAATCCTTCAGACCAATTGTTGACTCGCCCACCTGCGTAAAAAACGCTAATGGCATAAATATAGCCTTCGTCGTCACTGCTGAGCTTCCGGAAGTCGAATCCATAATCCTTTAACCAGATTATGGCTTCCTTCACCAGTTCCCTAGCCCTTATCCCATAATCAACATTTGGATTTGTGTAATACTGCCGTAACTGCTTCGCGGTGTAGTAATCCGGTACAATGTTCTTATACTCTAAGAGGGAATTGGAATTGTCCAGGAAGTAGTCGTACACGGAGCCATTATTTCCGTATTCGGAATACCCTTCTTGATTGCAGAAGTTGTCAACCATATCTCGCTCGATGTCACCCTCCACCTCGGGAAAATCAATGAGAATACAAAGGCCGGTATATTCTCCTCTTGTTTGCCAAGCGGGGGGGAGCGGGGTTGGCCCAACTCCCAGCATAGCATTCAATAGCGCCCTCCTTCTCCTTTCCCTTCTGATCTCGCAGCGCCTCATTGAGCCCATAAAACGATAAGCGTCCAGAGCTTTTTGTCTGGCCAAGGGACCTGGAATCCTAATGTGTCTTTCCAAATTCAAGGTGTTGGGATCACGCTTCAAAGCCTGGACCCCACTGGAAACGTACTCCTGCTTATCACTTGATAGCTCAGCGTAACTGTAAAATCCTGTAGTTGGATCTTTGACCACGGTATATCCATCGTCTACCGCCTCGAACACGGCATAATATTGGTCTCCCCAACCCTTTACCTTGATGGTCGTTCCGTCCGGCTGGGTAAAGGTGAACTCCTCACCATAAAAAGGATACGACATAAATCACCTCCTAATAGTTGTTACCAATTATTAGTTACAATAATCTATTATAAGTAGTGTATGTCCAATTATATTTAATATATATGCAAATTAAATCCGACACAAAATATTAATTTTATTACAATAATAACTACTTTTCAAAATTGGTTGTTTGGTTTCAATAATTTCAATTTCTTATTATTGTATGATTATGTAGTAATGCTGTATGTGGTCCTCATGTTTTATTAAATTTTTTTAAATGAACTTAATATTATCATGAAAAAATCAACAGTCAATAGTATGGTTAAAAAAATATTGTGAGTAGACAAGATTAATTGAGACTATGCGCATAGTGACTCCGTTTTACCGTCCTTGGCCGGGTCCTGGCTTATGTTTTCTCGAACCCAGCAAACCCACCCCCAAAGAAAACTTGCTCACAAACCCATTTTCTGCTGAAGCAAGAATTACCTTATGTTCACGACGGGGTGGATTCGGCGCAGGGGAGAATAAAAAGTGGCGGGCTGCCCATGTCCGACTCCTGGACCATGAAAAACCTCTTGAATCAGACCAAAATCATGGCCAGGCTCAAGCCGGCCTGGGGCTGGGTCCACCGGGAGGTCTTAAGCTTAAGCAGCTTGGTCCAGTTCTTGGTGATCGGGCTTGTCCTTCTCCTCTCCTGGCTCCTGGCCCGGCCGCTGAAGCCCTATCTCAATGGCTTGCTGGCCCGCCGGGACTGGTCGGACCGGAAGGTGGGTTAGCTCCTGGCCGGGGCCATCCCCCTGACACCCTGGATCGCGGCCCTGGTCCTGATGTGGATCGCCAACGGGGCGGCCGGCAACAATGTCTGAATGCCAGGCCGCAAGATCATGCCAGCCCTGGAGATGCCAGCATCCTCGTGGGTGCCAACAACCTTCCACTTCTCGGGCTTGGCCTGTTCCCGGCAGATCCGGAACTAGTCTTCAATCGACGCATCTCCCTGGGTGTCGGAAGAGTTGCGGGCATAATACCCAACGCGGGTTATGAAGGCGTCTTTGTTCTCCTGGGTTCGTCAGGCTGCCGTCTGATCCTGGCGCGAGGGCCGGATCAGGACCTCGGCCGAGATCCCGAGGTTGTCGTGCAATCGCCGGATCATCTCGATGGACAGGCCGCGCTTCCGGTTCAGGACATCGGCAACCCGGTTGCGGGGGCCGATCATCGGCTCGAGGTCCTTGCGGGTCAGTCCCTGCTGCTCCATGCGGAAGCGGATCGCCTCGATCGGGTCGGGCGGGTCCATGGGGTAGTGTTGCGCCTCGTAAGCGTCGATCAGCGTTGCCAGGACATCGAGACGGTCGCCTTCCGGCGTATCGATCTTGGCGCCCCAGAGGCGTTCCACCTCGGCCAGCGCTGCCTCATAATCCGCCTCGCTGCGGATCGGCTTCAGCTCAGTTGCCATGCTTCACCTCTCTTACATCGATCCTATCATAGGCCTTGTGGGAGCCGATCCACTTGATCCAGACGATGCCTTTCTCGAAGTCGACCGCCGCCACGAGGCGATAGTCATTGCCCTTGATGTTGAAGACGATCCGCTCGGCGGTGACGATGCTGGCCGTGGCATAATGCTTCTTCACCTCTGCGGAGCTTGCCCAGGCCGCTTTGCTGACCTCGTCGAACCAGGCATCGAGCGCGGCCTTCACCGCGGGCTGGTCCTTGTGCCCCGCAAGGCTGTCGACGAACTCCCGCAAGGCGCGCCGGGCAATGATCCTCATTCCATATTCTATAGCATGGGACCAATATGGTCACAAGAGGGTTGCGGCAGTTCCCCAAGACAGAGGAACTCCTTGGGGGTCAAGCAAGGCGAGGTGAGATACCCAGGCTGCCTTGTGAGGCAGAGAACACCGGGCGGCTTTTGCGATGCAATGACTTGAAATCGGTTGGTCCCGGAACATATGGGAGCCTGCTGATGGAGATCGACAAGGATAAAATAGACGAAGCGGTGCTGGCCCTGCTTTACCTGAACCTGGAGACGAATGGGCGGGTCTGGAAAAGATTCGATTGGGATGCCATGGACAGGCTTCACCAGAAAGGCTTGATCTCCAATCCGGTCAGCAAGGCCAAAAGCGTTTTGCTGATTGAAGAGAATCTGCTTCAAAGCTGCCTCAGAGTAATGACGAGGCAGGCGAGGTGAAAGAAGGTCCCCAAGACGGTGGTTAACAGTGCCTATCTAATGGTTAATCTTCTGAAGCTACCGATCCGGGCGAAAGATCTTTGGACTATCCCCGGCATTTGTCCTGGCCCACAAGGCGGGGCTTGGGTCCTGGTTTTTCTGGCGATTCCTTCGTTAAGGAGTGATCAGCTATAGACTGCGCTCCTGGAGGCGATGCCTGAGGGGGCCGGAATCGGATCCTTTATCCGCCATAAGGTATCGGGGGTGTTGCTTGGGCCGGGTGGGACAAGAGCGGGGAGCATTTGGCCTACTACCAGAAGGTGTCGGTAGATTTTGAATCTGCAACCGACTTAAATCACTAGTTATTGAGCCAAACCATCACCTGCCTACCGAATCAGGGATTTTGAAACCGGCTCCGGCCCTCCACCAATCCCCGCCCCGCTTTGGCCGGCGAGGGAGGTGTACTCCACTTCCAGGTAAAGCTCCCTGCAGGGGGCCGCAGGGAGCTTCGGCTTTTTAATAGCGCCCGTAAGCCTTGGCCGCGCGGATCATGGCAATGAAGTTTTCCGGCCTGCAGGCGGGATGAATGCTGTTGGAGGAGCTGAGGATATAGCCCCCGCCGGGAGCCGCCACGGCGATGGCCTCCTTCACCGCCTCCTCCACCTCCTCCTCGGTCCCGAAGGGAAGAAGATGCTCGCAATCTATGTTTCCAATGAGGCACAACCTGCCGGAGGTGTGGGCCTTCACCTCGGCCAGGTCCATGCACTGGGGCTGGATGGGGTGGAGCCCGTCGAAGCCTATCTCGATCATGTCGTCGAGGATGGCCCACATGTTCCCGTCGCAGTGCTTTACCGCCATTTTGCCCTGGTCATGGATGTATTGGACAAGCTCCCGGTGGTAGGGAAGAATAAACTCCCGATAGTGCCTGGGGGACATGAGGGTTGCTTGGGTAGAGGCCAGATCCCCGTTGACCACGATAACATCCACCCCGATCTCCACGAACCGGTCGATCACCGCCTTCTGCCACTGGACCACCACCTGGGCCAGGCGGTGGACGAGATCCGGGTTGGCGATGAAATCCATGAACAGGTTCTGCATGCCGCCGCGAAGAAACCAGCTCATGACGAACGGGTCCCAGACCGTGCCGAAATGGGCCAGGTCCGGTCCCAGCCGGTTGACGATGTACTCGATGCCCTCGAAGTCCTCGGGCCTCAGTCGGGAGACCATGTCGAACCCGTCCAGGTCCGCCGGGGTCTTGATGGGTCCGTCCACCGGGGTGGGCTCGCCCACCTCATTGAGCTTCTCCACCACGCCGTAGCGGTTGATGCGGGTTTTGTCGTCAATCGGGGTGTGTCCCTTGGAGACGTAAAAGCAGGTGGCGTCCAGACCCAGCTCCTCCACCATGGAGCAATAGACCTCGATGCTCTCCAGACTTTCCTGGCCGGTGGTGTCCAGCCCCTCCTTCCGGGGGGGCACCTTGAGCCCCAGGAGCCGGGCTGTTTTGAAAAAACAGGATTCATTGATCCACAGCTCGAAAAGCGGCACCCTATCGGGCTGCTCGTTTCTAAGCGCAGCCATGATCCTGTCTCTTGAGCTCACCAAGATTCCTCCTTTTCGGACCGGTCGCCGGCCGGTTTCGAGGCCGGCCGGCCGCCCGATCCGTCCTGGGCCATGGTTTCGCCCTCCCCGGGTCCCTTGACCCGGGGAAGCAGAGAGGGCTATCCCGGATGTTTCACGAGCCCAAGTTGGCCGCAGATGCAAGGCGCGGGACATGAAGCCATAGTCACCCTATGGCGAGTGTCACGGAACGCAGCAGATGCGGCCAAATCGGCTCGCCCGCAGGGTGAAGGACGCCAAATTTTTCTCTCACGGCCGGGGGTACAATCTGTCACTGCCCCAAATCGCCCCAAAGTCATCGTAACCATATAAATTGGCTCTCTATTACCTTCCCTCTTGGCGACCTTCATGAAATATTCGGGCTAGGCGATCCTCGAGGTCAGCCCCCCGTCGATGACGTAGTTTTCACCGGTGATGTGATCGTTCGTCACCAGGAGGGTGATCACCTCGGCCACCTGCTGGGCGGTTCCGAACTCGTGGAGGGGCACCCGGTTTTTCAGGTTGTGTTCCTTTTGCTCGGGGGTCATCCGGGAATGGAAATCGGTCATGATGATGCCCGGAGAGACGCAGTTGGTCCTGATTTTGTAATCGGCCAGATCCCGGGCCATTCCCCGGGCGAACTGGATCAGGCACGACTTGACCACCCCGTAGGCCAGGATCCCCGGAACCCCCCTGATGCCCGCCACGGACGAAAGCAGGACGATGGCGCCCCCGCCTCGAGCCTTCATGTGGGGGACCGCGGTCCGGCAGAGGTGAAAGGCCGCGTGGACATGAACGTCAAAAGCGCTCTGCCAGGCCTCGGGGGTGAGGCTGAGGATGTCGCCGGGGGCAGGTCCTCCGGCATTGTGAATAAGGACGTCGATACCTCCCAGGCTGGAGACCGTCTCCTTGACCGCCCCCGCCGCCTCATCCGGGAGACTCATGTCGCCGGCAATAAAGACGCATCTCTTTCCCGAGGCGCTCACCGCCTCCTTTACCCGGTCCACGTTCTCTCCGCCGTGCCTGGCGGCAATGGCCACGTCCGCGCCCAAGGCGGCCAGCTTCACCGCCGTGGCCGCCCCGATGCCCTTACTGCCGCCCGTTATGAGGGCAACCTTACCGTTGAGGTCCATGCTCGCTCCTCCTCATTCTTCTTCAGGGTGGCTTTGGCGGCCTGGGGAAAGGCCGCCGCCCGCCACAGGTGTCTGTCCCGTCGTATAGTCGCCGGCATCCGAGGGGGGATTCCGCTTCACCAGGGGCCGGAATCGGCTCGGGCCGGCCTGGTCCACCAGGGTCTCCCCCTTTGAGGGCCATAGAGGACCGACGAACCTATTTCGCGGGGCCCCGGAGGACCGTCTCGGCCTCCTGGTCAAGGAGCAGGCCGTAGGTCTCCGGCCGGCGCCAGAAGGGGTACCTGGTTCGAGCCTCCTCCCGGCGGGCCTGGACCTTGTCCAGATCCACGGTGGCCACGGCCAGGTCCTCGTTCAAATTGGGCACCCGGGCCACGTAGTCCCGGAGCCAGATGATTCCGCTTCCGCCCAGCCTCCGCTTCTCGAGGCTGGTTCGGTTGGAGATCACCATGTAGGCGTCGCTCACCGAGGAACTGGCGAACCCATAGAGGGTTATGCACTCATGGACCGTTGCGTCCCAGCACATGGGGGTGAAAAGGATCTCCGCCCCCTTGAGCCCCATGATCCGGGGGACCTCCGGGGCGCAGATATCCATGTCAATGGGAACGCCTATCCGTCCGAGGTCTGTTTCGAAGACCGGGTACTCACCCGGGCCGGGAACGATGCCGAAATCGACCTCCGCCTTGCCCGAGGCATTCTCGGGATGATCTTTCCTGATCCTGGCGATCAGCGTTCCGTCCGGGCCGATCAGGCCCGAGGTGTTGTAGTAGTGTCCGTCCTCGCCCTTCTCCAGAACCGTTCCGGGGACGATGTACATCTGCAGCTCTTTGGCCTTTTTGCAGAGCAGGTCGAAGGTGGGACCCGGCACCGGTTCGGCCAGCGGAACCAACCGCTCGAAAAAGCCTACCGTGGGGTTGTCGCAGACCCAGAACTCGGGAAAGCAGATGATCTGGACGCCTCGCCTGGCCGCCTTCTCGCAGAACTCGAGGCCTTTCCGTCTGTTTGTTTCAGGCTCGGGAGTGGTGTCGAACTGAACCGTGGCAATGGTGACCTCTCGCATTGGAATTACTTCCTTTCTTTATTACCCCAAAGGGTTAAACCGGTCGGTTCCGGTAATCGGGTAAAAGGTCCAGAAATAGTTTCACCGGGTTCGATCCGGCGGCCGGCCCGTCTTTGAGCCCGCCGAGGCGCTGCTCCCCGTCTGGGGGGGGACAATTTTGGTCGGGGAAACATAATTCCGGAGAATCTGTCTTTTACGGATTTCTCAGCTTGGGTGGGCCCGGCCCGGCCCAAACCGGCTGGAACGGGTTTTCCTTTCCCACCTCATTTTTTTCGTTCGGCAATAGACTTGCTCATGGCGCTGAACGCCAGAACCGAGATGGTGAGGGCCACCAGCATGGTTGATATGGACGAGATGATCGGGGTGATTTCGAACCTCAGGGAGTCGAACATCATCTTGGGCAGGGTCACCGTCTTGGTGCTCACCAGAAAGACCGAGATGATGACCTCGTCGAATGAAACAATGAACGCAAACAGGATGCTGCTGAAAATGGCCGGCTTGATCAGGGGAAGGACCACCAGCCGGATCGCCCGGAAATGGCTCGCTCCCAACACCCGGGCCGCATCGTAAAGCCGCGAATCCAGCCCGTAGAGAGAGGAGGAGATGAGAATCAACACAAAAGGCGTGACCATGCAGGCATGCCCGATGAGCACCCCGGGGTAGGTCCCCAGGAGGCCCCATTTCCCGAAGGTCATGTACATGGCCACGGCGACAATGATGGGAGGAATTATGAGGGGGATCATGAGGACGGTGTTGAAGACCTTCCTCCTCTTCATGCCCCGGTTGGTGATGCCCAGGGCGGCCAGGAGACCCAGGATCACCGATATGGCCACGACCCCCAGGGCGATCCTGGTGCTGTTCCAGGCCGCCTGGAGCCATTCGCTGCTCTGGAAAAACGCCTTGTACCACCGCAAGGAAAGCTTGGACGGCGGAAATTCAAGGAAATCCCCGCCGCTGAAGGACATTACGGCCACGATGATGACCGGCAGCATGATGTACAGGGCCACCAGGCAGCAAAACACATAGAGCCATATGGGGGTCTTTTGCCAGGAAGCTTTTTCCATAGATGAACCCGCTCAGAGTTGGGCCTGGTTCAATTTGTCGAGCCCGAAGAACCGATCGAACCCAAGCATAAAGATAACCGTGAACACCAGAAGGACCATGCTTATGGCCGCCCCGAAGGGCCAGTCCAGATAGGCCAGCATGTGCCGGTCGATGAGGCTCGAGATCATCATGGTCTGGGGTCCCCCCAAGAGCATGGGGGTCACGTAAAACCCCAGGCTCTGGACAAACACCAGCAGGACCCCCGCGGCCACCCCGTTCAAGCTCAAGGGGAAGGTCACCTTCAGGAAGGCCCTGGACGGGGACGCCCCCAGGGTCATGGCGGCCGAGATGAGGTTCTTGTCAATGCCCTTGATGACACTGTAGATCGGCATGATCATGAACGGAATCAGCACATGAACCATGCCGATGGCCACAGAGAACTGATTGTACATGAGCTTGAGGGGTTTTTCGGTGATGTTGAGCCACAGAAGGATCTGGTTGATGATTCCGAAACGCTGCAGAAGAACCATCCAGGAATAGGTCCGAACCAAAAGGCTGATCCAGAACGACAGGACCACCATGCTCAGGAAAATCGCGGCGACTTTCGGTTTTGCGGTGGCGGTGAGATAGGCATAGGGGTAGCCGAGCAACAAGGTGATTCCGGTGACCAGGGCGGAGATTTGAATGGTCCGGACCAGGGTCTGGAGACAGAGTTTGCTGGAAAAAAATTTATAAAAAAGGGCGAGAGTTCCGCCTCCGTCGGGGCCGATAAAGCTTTGCGGGATGAGTTTTGTGAGAGGATAAAAGTAATATACTAAAAGGAACAGGAGCGACGGAACGATCATGAGTATCGCTCCCACCCAGGGATTCTTCACCCGGAAATAGAATCTTTCCTTCTTTTCTCGCGGCCTGGGCGCATTGAGCAGCATATTCATCCGATGCCTGGCATTCTTTTGCCTATCCCCTTTTCCCTTATCTCAGCTCTTTCGGAGCAAACGGCAGTTCGCATCAGGCCAGGAGAGATCCACCACCTCTCCCTTGTCGTAGAGATCTTCCGTTCCGGTCGTCTGCTTCTTGGCCACGAGGCTGACGTGATCATCCAGGGCGATCAGGTACTTGATGTATTCTCCAAGGTAAAGAACATCCTTTACCGTTCCGGAGAGCTTTTTTACCGGGCCGGTCAGGTCCTTTCCGACCCGGACCTTTTCTGGCCGGAGAATGAAATTCATCTCCTCACCGGCTGAAGGGACATACTCTTCGCGGCCGTCATGGGTAAAGGAAAGGTCCTTGTTCGAACCCACATGGAGGAGAACGCCGGCATCCGACCCTTGAACCACCCGGACGGGCAGGATGTTGGACTCTCCTATGAAATCGGCCACAAAAGAGTTGGCCGGATACTCGTAAATAGTGCTGGGCGAGTCGAGCTGTTCGATCCTTCCCTTGTTCATTATGGCGATCTTATCCGCCAGGGTGAGCGCCTCCTCCTGATCATGGGTCACATAGATCATGGTCTGGCCGAGCTCCTGCTGAATGTTCTTGATCTCCAGCTGCATGGCCATCCGGAGCTTCTTGTCGAGGGCCCCCAAGGGTTCATCCATGAGCACCAGGGGAGGCTTGAACACAAGCGCGCGAGCGAGGGCGATTCGCTGCCGCTGACCCCCGGAAAGCTGTGAAGGATACCTCTTGCCGTACCCTTCCAGCTGGACCAGGCCCAAGATCTCACGGACCATAACCTCGATTTCACTCTTGGTGTACTGCCGGCTCATCTTGAGGGGGAAAGCTATGTTTTCCTGGATGGTCATATGGGGAAAGAGGGCGTAGTTCTGGAACACCATTCCCAGGCCCCTCTTATGGGGCGGGACCGATGAAAGCTCCCGTTTCTTGACCCATATTTCTCCACTGGTGGGGATTTCGAGCCCGGCCACCATGTTGAGGATGGTCGTCTTCCCGGATCCACTTGGTCCGAGGAGGGTCAAAAGCTTCCCTTCGGCCAGATCAAAAGAAACATTATCGACCGCCAGGACCTCATCGAATCGCTTGGTAACATTCTTCAGAACAAGCATCGGAGTGGAAGCCATCTTAAAAAATCCTAAGCTTTCTATTTTGGATGGATAGTAGAGGGGAGATGGGCTCGCTAGCCGCCCCAAGGCCGGGCAGGGAGCGGTTGATTCCAACTCCCCAGGACCGAACCGGGCGGTGAGGCCGTCCACCCCGAGATCCCCGGAACTGGTCGAAATCAGGTCTTTTCAAGGCGCTGCCCAGGGTCTCGGCCGAAGACCCTGGAGAGCGCGGCGGCCTTGATTCAGGTGAAGCCTTCATTGACCGCGGCTTGGCCCCGGCAAAAGGGGGTTCCCCGGAAACGGTGACGTCGAGCGAAGGAAAGGAATCGAGGTCATGGTCCTGGCAGCCCCTGCCGGTCCTCCTCTGGCCCAGGCCGGGGACAGGGCTCGGCCGCAGGGGGTGAGGTTGGTCGCGGTGGCTCTTCCCGGCCGGCTCATGGTCCGTCCTCCGAAGCGAGTCATGGGCGAAAAGGCCCCTGACAGCGGCCTGCCGGGCCGGGGAGGGGAGACCACCCGGCGGCGGTTCTTGTCCCCTGGATGGGATCATCGCCTCATGGGGCGGATGAGCCATGAATTTCGTGCTCCCAGCCAACGGTCGAATGATCGGCCAGGGCACTGCGGGAGAAACGACCAACTCCTTCCCCCGCAGCGCCCCCATACCCCTGACCCGGGTTCCCAGAGAAACCCGCGGTCCTACTTGGTGGAAACCCAGGTCATATACTGCTCGTTGAGCTCCTTATATTTCGGTCTCCAGAATTCGTTGTCGAGCCAGAACTGCTTCTTCAGATTCTCCGGGTTGGTGGCCATCAGCTTTTGCATGTCTTGCGGAAGCAGGTCGATGGTCTGGGGATTGACCGGTCCGTACATCATCTTGCTGGTGAAGATGGCCTCCTGCTTGGGAGTCAAGACCAGATCCAAGAATTGGTGGACGGCTTCCGGATCCCGGCAGGTCTTGGGGATAAGCCAGTAGTCCATGTTGAGGCCGCCGTCCTGGAAGACCACCTCGAGCTCCACTCCGGGTTTCCCGGCCGCCGCGAGGGCCCGGCCGGTCCAAAAATACCCGGCGTACACCTCCTGATCAATGAGGGCCTGAGTCTGCTGGGCCCCGGTGGTATAGAAGACGGACACCTGGGGTTTGATTTGATCCAGCTTCTTATAGGCTCTTTCGACATCCAAGGGGTACAGGTCCTTCATGGCCACTCCGTCCGCCAGGAGACCCGCCTCGAGGGTGCCGAAGGCGGAGTATCCCTTGAGGCCTCGAGGGCCCGGGAATTTCTTGGTGTCGAAAAACTCCTTCATGTTCTGGGGGCCGCCGTTGGGAAAGAACTTCTTGTTGTAGCAGACGTTGGTGGAGAGCACGTACGCGCCGAGAATGTACTCGCCTTTGGCCTCTGCGAGGGCGTTGGCTGCATTGGGGATCTTCTTGTAATCTATCGGGATTAGATATCCACCCGTTATCAGCTCGGCGGCCTGCACATCGCCTATGCCGCAGACCAGGTCGATGTCCACCCTGTTCTGCATGGCCTGGGCTTTTATTTTTGCCGGAATCTCATGGGAAGCCTTGGTAATTATTACCTCAATGCCCGTCTTCTCGGTAAAGGGTTTGAAAAACGCCTCCTGCTGAGCCTCGGTGAAACGCCCTCCCCATGTGGCCACCACAAAGGAACGAGCCATGGCCATTTCGGCAAAGGCAAATCCCAACAGGACGGACACACACAACATTACGATTACTTTTCGCTTCATGATTTCCCCTCCAATGAGGCAAGCATTTTTTTAACGAAGACCATGTTCGCCTTGTGGTTCAGTCAGTCCAACCTAACAACGTGGCCAAAAGGGTAACCTTGATCAATGGGTTTGCCGCACGCGAGAGCTTCGAGCCTTTCCCCCAAGCGAGTGAGCTCCGGAGCGGCGGGTTTGGGATCGAGGGATACTTTGCGCCGGCCCAGCCGGTAGGCCCGGAGACGAGGGATCCAGTAACCGATACGTCACGGAACAAGGCGGCTCCTATCATAAGCTCCACGAAGATCGCCAGTCAGAGGTTTTCCTAATGCCCGGCCCTTTGGGGCGGGGATGATCCGTCTCAAGCCCGGTTTTTCCCAGTCAATCACCTCCTTCCACACGGCCCGATCCTTCAACGACCTTCGCCTAATCCCGGTCCCGATTGACCTTTGCCCGGAATCGCCCAAACCTCCCGGTAGCCACTTGTTTCGCTTTATCTATCGTTACGCTCGAACCAACCGTCCGGCGCCTGGCCCGCCTCATAGCCGATCAGTTCACCGCCGACCCCCTTGGCGGCCAGCTCCAGAAGCAGATCGGGCAGACTTTGGGGCGGCATGGATACAGCCAAGGTGACCAGGCCGTCCGGCTGGGTGAACCTCCTTTCCCGAAGGACCGACAGCCGGCGGCCCTCGATGGTGGACCTGACCCTGGCCAGGTCCTCGGGCCGGCCGCCCTTAAGGATCAGACAAGCCTCGCCAGGGGGCAATTTATTGAGAAAATCCTGAAGCTCATCACTTTTCAATTCCCACTTCCTCGGCAGACAGGCCGACCCGGCTATCGGCCTGGGGCCGCCTCCACCCTGAAGCCTGCTCCTTATTTGGCAAGAGGTGTTCCAATGCCCCGAAAGCCGTGACAAAAATATTTATCTTATTGGTAACAGGAGGTTATCCGCGGCAAGGGCCGAGGGGGGGAGGATCCTGATCCGGGAGGGATGCTTAAAATTGCAAGCCGGAAAACTGAATTGCTAAA
>Ga0068714_10001607_pt1 | contig 32244 bp, 26 predicted proteins | sample MTBNYHSulfiMetaG_FD_62988 | JGI IMG/M metagenome (GOLD analysis project Ga0068714, IMG submission 62988) | Enrichment culture microbial communities from rom New York Harbor, USA that are MTBE-degrading - MTBE-NYH (New York Harbor Sulfidogenic)... | ecosystem: Environmental > Aquatic > Marine >...
AAGCTTTTCGAAAATGTCCTTGCGCGTGATCTCGTCCGCGGTGGCCGTCAGGGCCATACGGGGCACCCCGGGAAATGCGCCCGTCACCTCCGCTATCCGCAAGTAATCCGGTCTGAAGTCATGCCCCCACTGGGAGACGCAGTGCGCCTCGTCAATGGCGAAAAGGGCGATGGGCATTTCGGCCAGGAACGCCCGGAACCCTTCGAGCAGGAATCGCTCCGGCGCAACGTATAGGATGTCCGCTTCCCCCCGCCGGATGCGCAGCTGGGCGCGGGAGGCCTGTTCATCCGAAAGCGTCGAGTTCAGGCACTCCGCCCTGATCCCGATCTGCAGCATCGCCTCGACCTGATCTTGCATGAGTGCGATCAGCGGCGAAACGACGATGCCCACGCCCTCCCGCAGAACGGACGGGATCTGATAGCAGAGGGATTTGCCGCTGCCGGTCGGCATCAATACGAAAGCATCCTTTCCACCCATCACGGTTTCGATGATTTCCAGCTGGTGCTCACGGAACTCGCCGTAGCCGTAATACCTTTTGAGAATATCGTACGGGGTCATACAAACGCTCTGAAAAGAAAGAGTTGCAAGGACACAGAATTTTCTCGTTCGGCGCGAGGTCCGCCCCCGCACCTATTCGATGGGACCGATTTCGCAAAGGACTGGTCGTCTCACTTCAGCGCCACCGCCTCGAACCCTGCAATCACAGCGCCTGTCGCATCCAGAAGCTCGAGGTGGCTGCCGCGTATGCGGTAGCGTTCCACGCGCTCAAGCGCCTCAAGGAATTGCATCTCCTGGTCCATGCCATCGGGGCAGGACATCATGGTCGTCGCCATCCGGCTGAAACGCAGACCGTCACCCTCGAGTTCGAAGCCGCCGGCCATGCGGTTGCAGCCGGCGCTGCCGGCGACACGCAGGGCATCGGCGGCAAACACCAGGTGCGCTTCGCGCCGCTTTTCGGCCGCAGCCACGGGGTTGCCGTCGAGGCGCACGAGCTTCCAATACGTCCCACGAAGCGGGCTTTCCGCCAGCGAACTCCCGCAGCTCTCGCCGGCACGGGGCAGCTCCCCCTCGTTGGAGCCGGGCAATACGCCGATGCCCTCACCCATCGACCCCTGCACCGGTCCACCGTGAACAAATACCAGCAGCATGCTCAGGGGCGCGTTGCGGCCTTCCAACACCGGGTATATTTGATCGGTGGTGAACAGCAGCCGACCCTGCTGCTTGACGCTTGCGCGGGCGGTATAGCGGTGCCCCGATCGTAGGGCATCATCGTCGTAGACGATCTCAAAATGAAAAGGCGGCTGCCCGGCTGGGTCCAGCTTGCTGCGGCCGAGCACCACGGCCGGCGTATCCGCTCTCGAAACGTCCTGCAACTCGACCTCGAACACCGCATCGGGCGGCAGCGCGATGCGCTCCCGGAAGGTCGCAGTGCCCTCCAGGGTGCCGGCCCACGCGGAGCTGCAAAACAGCGCCGCCGACAAGATCAGCGCGCAGGCGGCCAATCCCCGCCAGAATGAACGAAGCATACCTCGCAGCTGGACTGCACTTGTGTGGCTGCTCATCTTCCTTCTCCTTTTGCAGATGCGCTACGTCCCATGACACTGGCCAAGGGTAATGAAAGATACGCTCAAAATACTCGAAAAAGAAATGATAATCAGGGGCGCCTCTTTTTTGCAGCTTGCGGCAGGTCGAACCGCTTCGAAAAGTCTACTGGGTCTGCCGCAGCCATGTCTCGAAAGCTGCCACCGCAAGGGGCCTGAGAGCCGCGGCCGTCTTGCCGCCTTTTGTATAACATCCGTGACACTCGACCTTCAGAACCCTTTTCACCATTTATCTTGTCCCTAAAGGCCTTATCGTCTATACTTTCACGGTTCAGAGGACATTTCAGCGCCCACCCGCGCTCTGACACGCAGCAGGAATTCACAATGGATAAAAGCTGTCCGCAATCTGATTCGGTGAGCCGGAAAGGACCTGCCTCAGAGCAGTTGCCAAACGAAATCCGAATCTTTTTCTGGGATGTGGATCCTGAAAAACTTTCCGTAGTGGAATCCGCCCACTTTATCATCAGCCGGCTCATGGAACACGGAGACGAAAACGCCCTCCGGTTCCTCCTAAAGCATTACGACCGTAACGAATTGGTCCGGGTTTTGCGGAATAGTCGATCTATCTCCAAGCGCTCGCGTATCTTCTGGAGCCTTTTTTTTGGGATCACTAAGGAATCATGTACCCCACGACGATATCCGACGGTCTATACAGATTGCTCAAACGCCTCGATCGATCCCTGGAATTAAGGAGCGGATATTTAGGGGGCGGGACGGCCCTTGCACTCCAATTGGGACACCGAAGGTCAGATGACCTGGATTTTTTTTCCCCGGAACTCTTTAGTCCAACGGCGGTCCTCACGGATCTGGAGAAGTTGGGACTCGCCGTCACGGTTCTCAACCAGACCCCTCGACACACGGAACTGCTCGTTCAGCGATTCAAGGTCGATTTATTGACCGAAACGATCCCCTTGAAACGGTTGGTCCGACCCATCCTTCCGGAGATCAGGAATCTGAAGATGGCCGATGCTGCTGACATCGGCCGCATGAAACTCCTGACGGTTGCAAGCAGGGGCTGCAAAAAAGATTTTCTGGACATCTTCTGCCTCACTCGACACAGGATTTCTCTCAAGGCGCTGATCGATGAATTCATCTCAGAGGGGCAAGGCGTCAGGTTCAGTAAACTGCTGTTCCTGAAAGGGCTTGTGGATTTTGAAGCAGCGGATCTTGAACCCGATCCTGTCATGCTCTGGAATCTTGACTGGAATGCCGTAAAAGAAGACCTCATATCGGAGGTCAAGCAAATCGCCCATGAGATCTGCTGAGTTCCAGATCCAAATATAGGCGGGGCACCGCAAACCGGCGTAGTCTTACGGGTGGGAGCCGCCTGTCAAGGTCGAACGTCTAGAGCAGCCCCTTTTCCTTAAGGACCATCTCGACGATGGCACGGGCTTCTTTCCCCATGGTGTTCTCCCCCTTTACGGTGCAGGCGAAGCTGTGTGTGCCGCTCTCGGTAACGACATAACCTACGAACCATCCCAGGACGAAAATCCCGCTGCCGTCCGTCCCGGACCCGGTCTTTCCGTAGAGGGTGCCACGTTCGGTCCTGGTGGTGAACATGAGCTCCTTCATAACCGACAACGATCCCTGGGAAAAAGGCAACCGGCCCGTAACGAGTTCTCTGATCAGGTCCGCCTGTTCCGCCGGCGAAATCAGGAGCGTCTTGCGGCCTTTCGCCGGTAGCCAGAAGACATCGATACCCGCCGAGATGTCCCGATCACCATAACCGATCTTATCGATCCACAATTCCATGCGCTCCGAGCCGATCCGGCGGGCGAGGTCCTGGAACGCGGGCACGCACGAAGCCTGGAAGGCCTCCTTCAGCGTCAGATCGCGATTCCACGCCGGAAACGACCTCTCCACGCCATCCCACAGATAGAAGGCTTGATCGGGGGAAGAGAGGATGCCGGACTCGAGGCCGATAAGGGTGTTCCAGATCTTGAATGTCGAGCAGGGCGGCAGCCGCTCCGCAGCGTTGCGCGGACGAAACGTCCAGACGTCGCCCGATGCACAATCGACCAGGACAAAAGACCCTTCGCGGCCAAGAAAGGCCGCGCTGACCATGGATTCAGGGAGCGGTGGCGTGCGGCAGGAGGCCAGGAATACAGCCGCAAGCGCCAAGCCGATGAACTGAACGATCCTTTGTTTCATGCCTTTTTTCCTCTGCAGGATGTAATGATTCGCAATAAGAGAAAACCATCCGCGGGGCGGCCAGGGGCACAGCTCGTTTGAGCGGCAGGCCGGCGCCCCGGGGTCATGTCCCCCCTCTGACCGGGATCTCAAGACGCCGCTTTGGGATCGATGCGGCGGCGCTTTCATCTGCAGCAGCCTTTTGCCTGGTCGATGCCTCCACTTTACAAAGAATGCACATGCAAGGTTCCATCCCTCAAGGTGGCTTTGGCCAAGTCGACCAGATGCTGATGATGCGTAAAAAAAATGATTTGGGTATCCCGGGCGAGTCGGGCCATGCCCGCGAGCGCAGCTGCAGACCTGTCGTCATCGAAGTGGACCAGCACGTCATCCACAATGAACGGCATCGGGCCGTTGGTTTTGACGTGTTTTTCGAGCCCCCCCAGCCGCAGCGACAAAAACAGTTGATCGCGGCTGCCGTCGCTCATCTCGTGGACCATGAGCGTCCGCCCGTCCGGGCGGAATGCCTTGATGACCGGCTCTCCCTGCTCGTCGTAATCCGCCCTGAGCCCCTCGAAGGCGCCCCGCGTCATCGTCCTGAAATACCTGCCGGCGGCATCGAGCACCGGACTTTGGTTTTTTTGCCGATAGCGTTCGATGGCCCTTGCGAGAATGAGGGAGGAAAGCTTCAATCGAATATAGTACTCGACATCCGCGTCGACCTTCCCCGCCAGCCCCTGGACCCTTTCAGCGATGTCGGCCGCGCGGGATTCTCCGCCGATGGCTTCCAGTTCTTTCCTTTGCAGGACGATTTCTTCGACCCACTTTTTTTGCTCCTGCTGCAACGCCGATTTTTCCTGGTTCAATCGCGCCAGTCTGCCCGTCAGTTCGTCGGGGTTGTGGGCTTGCACCTCGGCTACGAAGGCGGCGAAATCCTGTCCGGAGGCAAGCTCCGCCAGACGTTCGTTTGCAGTGTCAAGATCCACCAGCAGCCTGGCTTTCGAGGCCGCCCGCTTTTCGATTTCCGGCAGCCGATCCGGTGCATCCGTCTGCGCCTCCTCGCACAACAGCCGCAGTTTTTCACGTTCGGCCGCCAGCTCTTTCCTTATTTTCAGAAGCTCGGCATGTTTTTTCTTCCGTTCTTCCTCAAACCGTTTTCGATCCTTGAACCGGGACTGCTCCACTGTCAGCCGTTCGTACAGTTCCACAATCGCCGCCGTAGGTTCGGCAGTCCCGAGATCCGGGGCCGTTTTACCCAGCAGATCCTTTACCTGGGCGGTATAGGTTTCGTAGTTGGACTGCATGCCAGCGATCCGCTGCCGTTTGTCCCCGGCCTTTTCCATCTCACCGAACACCTGGTCCAGCGCCAGAACGAAGTCATTGACATCCTCCGGCGACGCACCGGCGGAAAACCCGAGCTTGCCGACCGCCTGGGTCCACTGCGCGGCCCAGGCCTTCATATCGCGTTCGGCTTCCTCCTTGCGCCGCAGGCTGTCGCTGATCTGCCGCTCGTACCCGGCGATCTCGGATTCGCGCCTCTCTCGCTCCTTGACGAGCCGGTCGTTTTCCCGCCGGGTGCGCTTCGCAAGATCCAGCAGACCCGCATATTCAAAGGTATCAGGCAGAGGAACATTCAATTCCTTCAATCTTGCCGCCAATTCCGCGGCCATCCGTTCCATGTCGATTTTCAATTGCGCGGCCGTATTTTTTTTCCTTCGGCATTCCGCGGCGCTGCGTCTGATCTCCTCGGCCTTCGCCGCCCATGCCTGCATTTCCCGGGGCTTCAGCGGTGCAATGCCCAGGGGCCGCCACAGGGCTTCCCATTCATCCCAACGAGCGGCTCGGGCCTTTTCCCGGGCCTCCTGAAGCCTCACATTTTCCGCAACCGCGTCGCGAAGCTCCTGCACCGCCGATTTCAGCGCCTGGGCACTCGCCACATCCTCCGCATCCCTGCGAAGGATGTCCGCCGTCTCATCCGCGATGGAGACCGCCTTTTCGTAGGCCCCCGCCAGGTCGGACCCGGAGGACAAGGCATCCACAAATCCCTGGTCGACTTCGCCCCGCTCCAGCCAGACCGAGCGCACCGAACGCCAGCCCCGCTCCCTCATGCCGCGGTGGGAGAGCAGATCCTCGACCGAGGGTAAATCCCGCGATTCGGTCAAATCGGAAAGCGCCTTTTGCTTTTCCTTCAGCTCCGCATTTTGACGCGCTGCCTCCCTTTTGAGTTCTTCGATGCCCTGGTCCAGTTCCAGGAAAGCCATTTCGAAGCCCCGCATCGTTTCTGCAGAGGGAATAGCCAGCTTCTCCAGGGCATCCAGTTCCCCGGACCACAGGCCCAAAGCGGACAGATCGGCTTCGGCCTGCTCCAGAGCCGACCGGTACTCCAGTTGGGCATGAGAAAGCTGCTCTTCGATCTTTCCCAGTCCGCCGGCGCGATCGAGGCAGTCCTCCAATGAAGCCGTGTCGTTCGGCTTTTCGAGGGTCTCAAGATCCCCCCTGGCCGCCGCCAAATAAGCCGTCGCAGTTTGCAGATCTGTTTCGGCATGATCGGAAGCCTCTTCCAGTTTTGCAAACCGGTTCCCCAGTCTCTGGATCTTGGATTTATCCGCTGTGGACAGCCTGAGATCCTCGACGCCCTCCAGGGTCAAACCGGGCCGCAGAAGACGAATTTTGCCTTGTGCAGACTCTTGGTGGCGGTGGATTTCGCCCCTCAGTTTCTTCATGTCAGCCAGGGCAGTCGTGTGAATGCCGACCTGCTTCGCCAGTGCTTCGATGATTTTTGCATGGGAGATGATGTCATCGTCATAGGTCAGCGTCTCGAGATTCTGCTCGATCTCCGCCAGTTCCTGACGCAGGTTCTGCTCCCCCAATTCTGCGGTTCTCATCTTCACCTGGGCTTCGACCCTGCGGTGGCCGAAATCCTCCGCCAGATCCGGTACGGGGCCGAGGGCGGCGAGGGTTTTTTGCAGTTCGTCTCGACGGGTCACATGCTTGAGCGCGTCGCGATGGCGGGACAACAGACTGATTTCCGAAGACATGGCCTCCAGACGATCGGCGGCCCCGGCCTCACGGGCACAAAGCTCATCCAGCCGCTCTTTCATCTTCTTCCACTGCTGCCGACTGGCCGACGCAGAGCGAAGTTCCTTGTTCAAACGCTCGATTTCAGCAAGATCGGCATTGATAACAGCCTTTTGAGCCCTGGGCCGAAACAGGTTGTCCTGCTTTTCTTCAAGCCCGGCCATGACCTGCCTCAGGATGTTGAGCCCGGAGGTGGCGGCAAAAAGGGCATGGCCCAGCTCGCCGCCGGCCGCCAGGACGCTTTCCACCCCCTGGCGGAGGGATTGATGGGAAATGCCGAAGGCATGTTCGAACGCCTGGCGATCCATCTTGCCCAAAACGGCATCCAACTGGAGTTGTTCCATGGGTTTTCCGGTCTCATCATCGATCAGATCGTTTTTCCGCCGCTTGTACCGCGTCAGGTTCAGCAGGCTGCCGTCGGAAAGCCGCAGAGACCCGCCCACTTCGAGATTTTTGTAATCATGCAACCAGGCGTCCTCCACCTTGTGGCCAAACCCGTACAGCAGCCCCAGCATGGCGCGCAGGGCGGTGCTCTTCCCGGCTTCGTTCGGTCCAAAAAGGATGTGCAGACCGTAGTCGTCGCCGGAAAAATCCACCACCTTATCGGTAAAGGGGCCGAAGGCCCGGAGCCTTAGAACGTCGATCTTCATGACGCCTCCTGCTTGCTTTGGGCATCCGCCAGAGCAGTCAGCAGCAAGCCCCCGGCGTCTTCCAGCACCCGCTTCACGTCGTTCAACGGAATCTTCAGGCCGCTGCCTGCCAGTTTGGACTTGAGGTCTGTGAGGTCCAGATCGATCTCCTCGGGATGGACTGCCAACTCGGCCAGGTAGCGCAGCAGTTCGCCCTGGGGGGTTTCGCTTTGCGCCAGTTGCTGGAGATCCGCCTCAGGACCGGTTTGCACCTCGACCTTTTCGATCCAGACCGTATTCTCCGAAACATCCGATGCAACCGCTCGGATGTGCGCAGTCAGCGTGATCGGATCGGAGCAAAGCCGTCCGTGAGCGGCGCAGCGCCCTTTTAAAACCCCACGCACGCAACAGGGCCGGCCGCTCTCGCCGCGGATGGCCACGCCGAGGGCCTTGCCGAATAAGGAAGCGGCATCCTGAATGCTCTCAGCCCCGCTGACGTCTGCAACGACGACAAGCCAACCGACCACATCCAGGGGAACGAATTCGGTTGTCAACACCCCCTGATCCGCTTCGACCCATACGCACCCTTTCCGGCCGGTTTCCCTGATATGCCGACCCTGGGTGCAGCCGGCATAGACGATGCGGGGCGCTTCCCGCAAAACCGAAAAACGGTGAACATGGCCCAGGGCCCAGTAATCATAGCCCTTGGACGCCAACTCATCGACCGTGCAGGGGGCGTAGGGCATGTGCCCCCGGGCGCCGGAGGTCAGACAATGCAGCAGGCCGATGTTGAGCATGCCGTCCACCGGATCCGGATAGGCAGCGGCCAGGTTGGCCGTAACCTCCGCAGATGCATAGCTCTGTCCGTGGACCGCGATCCCGAGATCGTCCAGAAGCCACGTCTCGGGCTTGCGGGACTTGAACACCTTGACGCTGTCCGGCAGGGGCAGGGTCTTGGTCATGGCATTGGCCGCATCGTGGTTGCCCCGGACAATGGCCACCCGCACTCCAGCCTCTGCCAGGCGCCGCATCTGCGAGGCGAAGTAAAGGCCGGTATTGAAATCCTGCCAGTCGCCGTCATAGAGATCCCCTGCGATCAGCAGCAACGGAACGTCTTCCAGGAGAATGAAATTGACCAAATTGTCCAGCACCTGCCGTGTGGCGCCCCGGATCTCCTCGACGGAAGGCGCACCCTCGTAAGAAAACAACCCCCTGAGGGGCGAATCCAGATGGATGTCAGCAGCGTGAACGAAAGTAACCATGAAACCTCCCAGCCACATTGCACCGTGGCGCTTTCGAAAGATCAGGAAAATGGCGGGTCCTTGAGCACCAGAGCCGTCTTTTCCGCGACGGTCGGAAACCGGCAAGGGTTTTCCGGCGGCGTTGCAGCACCCGGTGACTCGGTTCCTTGAAATTCGGCCAGGAGCCTGCCAAATGGACGCGCAAGAACCGGCGGATCGGCCTCCAAGCAATTCTGAACCGCTTTCGAAATCAAAGATTCCGCTGTGCACATTTCAAGATCTTCCACACAGAAATCTGTGCAGACGTTGATAATGGCATGCACCCTCTCAGTCCTTTTCACCGCTCTCTTCACTTACCAGCGCTTGTCACGTAGCGCATCGAGGTAGCCAATCCGACGTCAGTAAGGCTAATGGGTGTCCATCCGGAACCAACGCAGCGGTTCCACCCAGTCTCCCGTCCGCTCTTCCCATGCCTGACAGCAATGGATGCAGCCCTGGCGCACAGTTTGCAGGATCGTAAGCGCCGCTGTGATCGCGGCGAGACTCGGGCAACCCGGCCGGTGTCCATCCGGAAAGGGACGCAAACGATCATACGGTTCGCGATTCCAAAACAACGGTTTTTGTTGGCCGCTTCCGCCGCGCAGTTCCACCGCCGGGCGTCGAATCCCGGTTTGGGCCTTGCTGAAAAGACCCGACGCTGCGCAGGCAGCGCACGAATCACGGCATGGGGCATCAGCCAAAACAGTATCACGTTATCCTGAAACTGCAAATAAGGAGGTTTAACATGGCAAAAAATCTGTTATTCGTCGTGGCGATTCTTTCTCTCTGCAACGCCTGCGCAACCAAGACCCCTTTCGTCTACAACACTCCCGACATCCGTGCAAACCGTTCGGGAAATCTCTCGATCAGCGTGGATAAACTGGATGACCGGCGGCAGGGTGACACCGATATCGATGCCATCTTCGAACAGCGCCCCGTCGAGGAGATCGATCGCATCATCGAGCGTGAAATGATCAGCACCGGCCTCTTCAGAAACGTCGTGCGTCCCGACTCCAAAGCCGAGGGTGAAACGGCATTCGTAGAATCAAACGATACCGACCTGCATGCGGACCTGGACCTTCTCATGCTGCAATGGGAGTGCCCAGATGGGGACGAAATCGTGGCTGCAACGGTTGTCCTCAGTGCGTTGACTGGTGGGGTGGGAGGATTGATCTACGGCTGCACCGAGACCTATGTCATCGGGACGGTCCACATGGATCTGAAATTGACCGACGTGAAGACGGGCGATCTGCTCTTCGAGAAGACCTACATCGCCGATTACAATCATCCATGCTCCAAGATGGAATTCGATCACCCAACCACAAAGGCTGAAGCGATCGGTGGATCCGTTCAGGTGCTCATGCAGGAATTCAAAGCGGACCTGAATTCCCTGCTTGGCGGCAAAGCATTTCAATCAGCGGGAATTCCAAGAAACTGCGAGTGATGCCCCTTTCGGAAAGCCTGCCAGACAAACACGAGACTCTCAGGCCCCTTGGCCTTCTTTATCAGGCAGTTAAAAAAACCAGACTGCTGCGCTGCACGCATTCCGTGCCGCTGGCCTTGCATCCGGGGGTTTTTCAACCGCCTGTAGAGAATCCATTTTTCAACACGCTGTTCAGGGGTCCAATTCCTTCATCTGAAAACCCTTCGCCCCTTTTGCTTGCGCGCCAGCGCGGACTCCCCGATCTCCCGCATCCGCTCGTTCAGCGGTGACGGATCGAAATACCGATTCGGTTGATTTTTGTGAAACCAGGGTTCGGCGAGCACCGCACGCCGCAACCCGGGATCGGTGTCGATTTCCCGCACGACGGTTGCGGCCCGATCCATGGCACGGGGCATGATGCAATATCTCCAAAACACCTTGTAGAAGAAAGGGATTCGTTTGAGCCATCCGGGAAGGCGGGCGGATTCCTCGGCTTCATAGTCGCTGACGTTGACGAAGCTGCGCGGGTTGAATTCCCGCTTCACCGCCGGATTGCCCCAATAGATCGGTATGCAGCCCGCCCGCATGGCATCGACCAGCTTCTCCGAAGTATAACCGCGATAACTGCAGTTCTCAAAGACCAGGGCGAACCGGAACGTTTGGAAAAAGCGGCACTTGAGGGCCTGAAACTCTTCATTGCCCCTTGACCTCCCGGGATCCCCGTCCGAAATCGGCGGCGCATTGTTCCTGCTGACCCCCGGGGCGACAACCCTGTGGTATGCCGCCAACCGATCGAACATGGCACAGCGGGCCCAGGCATCCTTGTAGGCGACGTAGGCGCAAAAGTCCTTACGCCCTTCCGCCATGATCCTGTCGGAGTAGTCTCCAGTCTTGACCAATTCCCGCCCCCAGTCATCCCGGAAAGCGCGGCCGTCGATCTCGATAGCGTATAACGGTACTCTGAGGTGACGAGGGTGACGAAAATCTTCATCGTATTCGTAGGAAAATGCCCAATCGGCTGCCGACATGTCCGGACGGCGGGCCTCACCCGTATAGAAAACCTTCAGATAGTCGCCCGCAGGCAATTCGCCTTGGAATACCGAAAAGAACAGGATATCCGGATCCGCCGCGACCTCGACATCGAAATGCATCCGCAAACCATTGACCAGAAAGTTTCGCTCGGGGTTGAAATTCGGCCACCATTTTGCAAAATTTACGCGCAACACCGGCCGATCAACCTCCAGAGAATTCTGAACCGCACTCAAAACCGGAAAACCCGCTCAGGCTGTTTCAAGATCTCACACACTGCAATCTGTGCGGACACCCGCAACGGTACTCACCGCCTCGGACCCTCTCCCCGGTCCCATCACTTGTCTGCTTCTGCGGCGCAGGAGAGCGAGCCTGCATTTCCCGGCGCTTCGAAGTCGGCCGAACTCATGGAGTCAAGCCGCGTTGACATGGACACGGAACTGGACCTTTTCAAGCTGGGATGGAAGTACCGGGATGAAAATGAAATTTGACTTCCTGACCACGAAGGCTGTGGCCGTCGGTGAATGATTTGAGATGCCTATGCAGGATAGGCAACACTTGTTTCCTTAAAATGGGTTTTTGGGTCGGCAAAAGCCGGCTCTAAGGCCGAAAATCGCTATTTTTTCACGCGATAACATCGCGATTTCAAACAGATGGCTTGGTCCGACCCCACGATCAACCCAGTTCGAAGCTGGTGATGCCGTAGATGCTCTGCAGAGGCAGCGGCGGGGCATCGCCTTTGTAGATCCGGGCCGTCTCGAACACCTTCTGCATGGCGTGCCGCTCCGCCAGTTCGCGCGCAAACGGGTTGCAGACGGGGATATCCAAGAAAATTTTTTCGCCCTCGGCGAACCCCGTCAGGGATCGAAAGAGGTCTTCAGCGACCTCGGGCGTATCCGCAAAAAGCGGTCCGATCTTGAAACCGACCCGGCATGGACGGATGATCCCGTAGCCGGCCACGCGCCCGTCGACGGTCGCCGCGCGGCCTCTGGTTCCCGGCCGGCTGATCCACCTTTCCAGAAAGGCCGTGCGGGGGGCGGGGAAAAAACGGCGGTCATACTGTTCGAGTTCGCTGAACGGCAGGTCGCGCAAATCGGAGAGAGGCCCGCCGGAAACGGCCCCGACCCCTTCATAGCGCGCGTTCTGATGCGCAATGCGGAAGCCGATCTGTTCATACTTTGGCAGCATCCCCACCACCCCGTCGCCCCCCACGGTGCGGTCGCCGAGATAGTCCATGGCTTTGCGGGTAAGCATCATGCCGATTCCGAGGTGCCGTACGTCCTCACGCACGATAAAAAATCCCGCGAACCCGAAATTCTCGTCATAGGCGACGGCCGAGATGCAGCCAACCGGCTCACCGTCGATCTCGGCCATGAAGAAGCCGCCGGGATCGACGGCGTAAAAACATTCAGCGTCGTGAAGGCCGGGGTTCCAGCCTTCCTGCGCAGCCCACTCGAGGGCCAGTTCGACTTCGTCCCTTTCCATACGGCGGATCGCGATTTTTTCTCTGCTCATCTTTCCTCTGCGAAATCGTTTAATCGGTCGAAAAAAACTCTTTTCAAATGGCAACAAACCTTCGGGAACGCCCCCATAGAACCATGCGGCAACTGTATCCAAGTTCGAGGACGATGTTAACAAAAAATTCCAAAGGTCATATGTGTCCGCCAAATCAAAAATGAAACCGGATCCCGCTTTTCGGTTTCCATCCCTGATCGGGGGCCTCCTTCCCGCGCCGAGTCCGGGTCCACCGGATGTAAAACGTTTACAGCCAAACAGGATCCCAGGTTGTCGGTTGGCTCCTGTCAAAAGAAATGCTAAGATGCGCCAGATTCGCGCGGCAATCGCCCTTCCCCACCACCATCCAAAGACCGTTCTCCGCTGGGAAGCCGCTCCCGGACGCTGGAGGGAAGCTACGCCTCGAACCTGCCCCAAAAGGAGATGCCCCGAAAACAAACCCGCAGGCCATATTGACGTCGAACATCAACCTAATTTCACTGCTTCATCTTGTGTCAGAGGGGAAGCTTCCCTCCCATGTCCGATCTTGTCGAACCATCTGCCCATGCTCGATCGGCATCTGGCCTGGGACGCTGAACACCCTTTCATCAAAGCGAGAACCACGGATAGTACATGAATATGCAGGGTAAAAAGTCATTTGCAATGGTCGATTACGAAAAGTGCGAGCCCCGGAAGTGCAGCCCCGATGAGGGCATATGCGCCGCGGCGGCGGCTTGCACCCACCGGGTGATGAAACAGATAGACGGCAGATTCGAGCCGCCCATCGTCTTTCAGGATTTGTGCATGGGATGCTGGGACTGCATCGAGGCCTGTCCGCTGGAGGCCGTTCAGATGAAGCACATCACCTGAGGCGCTTTCGGCAGACTCGACTTCCGGTACACCGTTCGCTTCCGGTCTCCACCTCTGAAAAAAAGCCGACAGGCATCTGCAGGGAGGGTCATGGTCATGCAGGGAGAATCCGAACTTTCGGTGGTCATCGCGAGGATGGCATCCATCATCTATCTTGCGGCTGCGGCAGGCGCGCTCTTCAGCCGGAGCTATTATCGCAGGCTGATCGCAGACTTCTACAGAAACGCCGCCGTGATCTATCTGGCGGGTTTCATGGCCGTCGTCCTTGGATCCCTCGTGGTGAGCCACCACAACCTCTGGGTGAAGGACTGGAGGGTTCTGATCACTCTTCTGGGATGGCTGGCCCTGATCAAGGGCGTGCTCCTCATCGCCTTCCCGGGGTTCGTCGAAGGCTATTCCAGGCCTTTTCTCGGGGAGCGGGGCTTGATGTGGCTTCCACTTGCAGCAGTTCCACTGGGGCTCCTCTTCGGATATTTCGGTTTCCTTTACTGAGGCGGCCGTCCCTTCCGCGGGGTTGCCGAATCTCCGGCACGGGGACGCAGAGGATGATCTTCCCGAAGAGCCCTCAGGCCTTTCCAAACAGATGGAGGCAGCCGCTTGAACATCCAAGCGAAACGGGTCTATGACCCGATCGACGAAAAAGATGGGACCCGCATCCTGGTCGACCGCCTCTGGCCTCGCGGGATGAAAAAGGATCGGCTCGAAGCGGATGAGTGGCTCAAGGACGCGGCCCCGAGCACTGAACTCCGCAAATGGTACGCACACGACCCCGCCAAATGGGAGGCCTTCAAACGGCGCTATTTCGACGAACTCGACCAAAAGCCGGAGATCATCGACCGGCTGCGCGGCCTTGCGTCGAGGGGAACGCTGACCCTGCTCTACTCCGCGAAGGATGTTCAATACAATCAGGCGCTTGCCCTGAGGGACTATCTGCTGTCGAAGTCGAGCTAGTGTTCATCCAAAAAAGAGCATCCAGCGCGGCAAGGTTTTCAATCCGGAAATGAGCTGGTATCCATCCGGAAATGATTTCGCGGTATGACTCAGTTTCCAATCCGAGGTGGAAGGCACGGCTTCATGGGATGATTCTTTCCTGATGAGCCCAAACCACCTATTACCTAGGCGTTTGATTCAGGATATGCGGTAAGATGAACGACACGACGCTAAAGGCCCCGCCCAAGGGCAAGGCCGAAACGCTCGAATCTCAAGGCACGCTGGGGACCTTCGCCGGGGTTTTCACGCCGAGCATCCTGACCATTCTCGGCATCATCCTGTTTTTGAGAATGGGGTTCGTGGTCGGAAGCGCCGGGCTGGGGCTCGCCCTCCTGATCCTGCTCCTCGCCAACACGATCTCCGTCCTGACCAGCATCTCCCTCTCGGCCATAGCCACCAACCTCCGGGTCAGAGGAGGAGGAGACTACTATCTGATCTCGCGCACCCTCGGGATCGAGTTTGGAGGGGCGATCGGGATCGTCCTCTTTCTGGCGCAATCCGTCTCCGTCGCTTTTTACTGCATCGGCTTTGGCGAGGCGGTCGGAGCCCTTCTCCCGGTCCGAATCCCCCACCTGACCCAGATCGTCGCTGCATCGGCCGTCTCTTTCCTCTTCATCTTCGCCTGGCTGGGCGCCGATTGGGCCACACGCCTGCAATACGGGGTCATGCTCACCCTGGGCCTCGCCCTGGTTTCGTTTTTCGCCGGAGGGGTCCTGAAGTGGGATGCGACGCTGCTGATCCAGAACTGGCCCACCCCGCAATCATCCATGCCTTTCTGGGCGCTTTTCGCGATCTTCTTCCCTGCGGTTACGGGGTTCACCCAAGGAGTCAGCATGTCGGGGGAACTCAAAGACCCCGGCTACAGCCTGCCCCTCGGCACCTTTCTGGCCGTGGGGATCTCGATCGTCATCTATTTCCTCTCGGCGGTGGTCTTTGCAGCCGTCCTGCCGGGGGATGTCTTGAGCGGCGATTATGGCGCCATGCGGAGAATCGCCTATTTCGGACCTCTCATCGACGCCGGGGTCATCGCGGCCACCTTGTCATCTGCTATGGCCTCTTTCCTCGGCGCACCGCGCATCCTGCAATCCATGGCCTCCGACCGGATCTTCCCCTTTTTGAACCCCTTCGCCAAGGGAGCGGGGCCCTCGAACAACCCGCGCCGCGGGGTCCTGCTCTCGGCCGGGATCGCCTACGCCACCATCGCGCTGGGGCAGCTCAACCTGATAGCGGCCGTCGTCTCGATGTTCTTTCTGATCTCCTATGGCCTGTTGAACTACGCGACCTACTTCGAGGCGCGCTCCGCCAGCCCCTCCTTCCGGCCGCGATTCCACTACTTCAACAAGTGGCTCAGCCTCGCCGGAGCACTCGCATGCCTCGGAACCATGCTGGCGGTGGACTTTCGCTCCGGCCTCTTCGCCCTGGTGATCCTTTTCGCCATCTTTCAGTATCTCAAGCGGATGGCCCGTCCCTTCAGGTGGGCCGACAGTCGCCGATCCTACCACATGCAGGTGGTCCGGGAGCATCTTTTGGAGTCCATCGGCCTGCCGGAGCACCCCCGGTACTGGCGGCCTCAGATCCTCGCCTTCTCGGACAGTCCGGAGCGACGGTCTCAACTGCTCCGCTTTTCATCGTGGATCGAAGGCACCAGCGGTCTGACGACGGTCGTCAAGATCCTCGAGGGGGAAGGTGTGCAGATGCTCAAACGTAAGGAGGAGGCCGAAGCGGACCTGCAGAGCCACATCCGGGAATACGGACTCGACGCTTTCCCGCTCGCCATGGGGGCGCCGACCCTCCAGGCGGGCATCCAATCGGTTATCCAGGCTTACGGCATCGGACCTCTCAAGGCGAACACCATTCTGCTCAACTGGATGGGGCAGACCCCCGGGACCCTTCTTGGGCTTGACGGACTCGATTTCGGCATCAATCTGCGCGCCGCCCGCTTTTTCGGCTGCAATCTCGTCATCCTGGATGCGAAGGCCGATAAATGGCAAGCCCTGGAGGAGATACCGGCCAGTGAACTGGTCATCGATGTCTGGTGGCGCAACGATGCCACCAGCCGCCTGATGCTGCTCCTCTCCTACCTGATGACCCGCCACGAAAAATGGGCCAAGGCCAGGATCCGCCTGCTCGCCTCCGCAGGCGCCTCGCAGGAAGACATGACGATGGAGAAACTGGAGGAGATGCTCGAAGATGTTCGGATCGATGCGGAACCCCAGATCATCTCCGATGTCGACGCCGACAAAGTGGCCGAGTATTCCGGGGACTCCTCTCTCGTCTTCCTGCCCTTCCGGATTCGGAGGAACCAGGTGGTCGATGTCTTTGGCAATCCCATGGGGGAGACGCTTTTCTTCCTGCCGGTAACCGCGATGGCGCTGGCAGCGCGCGATGTCGAACTGGATGCGGAACCCGAGTCCGGCAAGGCTGGCGAAGCGGCAAGACTCCTCGATGCGCTTGAAGATGCCAGGAAGAGAGCCGACGAAGCGGCGGCCGAGGCGCAGCAGGCGGCCGAGGCATTCGAAAAAGTACAGAGGAAAGCGGACCAGCACCGCCTTGAAAGCGGCGGCGCCGATTCCGAGATCATCGCCCTCCTCGAAAAGCAAATCGAAGAAACCTCACTGAAAGTTGCCAAAACCGCCCGCAGGGCCGCCAAGGCGGCGGCCAAGGCGTTGATAGCCGCTCAAGAGGCCGAAGCGGCGGGCGTCGTTCCTCCTAAGAAGGGCAAGGAATCAGAGTGATCTCCGGCCGTTTCCACCTCGAAAGGAGGCTTTCTCATCCTATCTGCAGGGTGGAGACGACCTCACGCACACCCTCCACCTCCAGGGCGAGAGCCATCGCCTTTCCGATGAGCTCGGCGGAATCGACCGTGCCCGAGAGCGTCACCTGACCCCTTGTCGTGGAAACAGATATGCTGAGGGCCGAGAGATCAGGGTCCGCCGCCAGTCTGGCTTTGATGATCGCCGTCGCGCGTGAATCGACAGCGGCATCCGTGGCAGCCTCCCCGATATCGCGGGCTTTGCGGCGGACGACTCGACCCTGTTCGGCGAGTTCCTGCTGGATGTCTTCACTGCGCAGCTCGAAGGCCTCCAGTTTGGCGGCCAAAGCCTCCTTCACCTGTTCGCCGGCCGCCCGAACCGAGTCATAGGCCTTTTCGGCCTGCGACGCCGCACGCTCTTCCGCTTGCTCTATACCCGGAGTCGTACGATCCGCAGTCATATACCAGTATCCGCCGGCGCCGATGATGATCCCCAAAAGCAACCCAAAAATCAGTGTCTTCATGGTGCACCTCCGCATCGATGATTACGTTCTAATGATGTGAGCCAACCAGCTGAGTTTATGAAATTCTAGTAAATTTAGAAAGATATGTCAAGCCATCGATTTTGTCGAAAAAAGCTGGACCTCAACATCATGAAAACATTCACCTGTCGTGAAACTGCACATCCTTGAGTAAAAAGAACGGAGATCCCGTAAGAAACCAGTCGATCTGACTATTGATCAAACAACATGTCGTCTATCCCGGAACCCAGACTCGAGGCGAATGCCTTGGCAACAATCGGATTGACTGCAATCATCGGCAACCCCAACGCTTCCACTACAGATTGGCACAACTCCATCGGGTCGGCCGTTTCCGATTGACTGAGCTCCAGAACGGTTTGATGAATCCTCTCAAGGTAACGAATACCCTCTTGGATGCGGCTCATGATGGCTTCGCGCCCCTCGATGGGCGCTTCCCACGACGAAAGGAGCACTTCGACATCCGAAACCTGTCGGAGGCGTTTCATCGATGCAACGCACGTGCGGATGTCGTCATAGATCGGCAGTTCACCGGGGAGGATCAGCGCGTCCCCTGAAAACAGGGCCTTCTCGCGCCCGAAGAAAAGGGAGATCGACCCCGCCGAATGCCCGGGGGTGTGAAGGACCTCGCAGGACACAGGGCCGCCCAGGTCGAGCGTCTGCCCATCCACGAGCAGCCTGTCCAGCGAAACAGGCCCTCCCACGAGTTTGTGATATCCCGGAACCGGTCGTTCTTTGAATTGGAGGTCGGTGTCCTCGATCCAGGCCTTTTCGGCCTTGTGCGCCAGAACGGTGCAGCCAGTCTCCGCCTTGATGGCCTTCGCCGAACCGATATGATCGGGGTGGGAATGGGACAGGACGAGCATCCCGATCTCGTCCGGGTGCCTTCCGTTCGCCCGGATGTAATCGAAGATCAAGTGCTCCGAACCCGAGACGCCGCTGTCGATCAGGGTTATCTGGTTGTCAAAGACCATGAAGGCATAGACGAATCGTTCGACCGACTTTTCAGGTGAGAACTCGAGGCGGAAGGGGATGCGAATTGCGTGAATATGATCGGTTATCTGCATGTTTTCATCCTCATGATGGAGTATTGCCGGATCCCGGCGCACCGAGAAATACAATACATGCGAAATCCCGTCAAGCCTTTCCCTGCATCGAACCGAACCTGCGGATGATCTTCCCCGCACGTGAGGCCCCGAGGGGCGGATCTTTCTGCGCAAGGTGCCGATCCACCATGACCTTCCCTGCACCCGAGGCCCATAGGCCGAGACGGGCAGATCTCCCCCACGGCGCGCTCATGCAGTTTCTTGCATCGCTCCCCCTGCGGCCGAGATCTTGTCCCTGGGAGAACCGTTTCGATCACATCGAGGTGTAACCTTTTCCCATCTCATGGATCTTTAGAGCAAAATCACACGGGGGATAAGAAACCATGGATCCGAAGATTTCACGCCGATCGTTTTTGAAGGGCACTCTGGCCGCAGCCGGCGTGGCCGGAATGAGCGCCCTGCCTCTTCCCAAAAGCGCCAGGGCGGCCGGCGGCCAGGAGTTGGCGACCCTGATCGACATCCGCAAGTGCATCGGCTGCGAGGCCTGCGTGGAAGCCTGCAAGGATGTCAATGCACCCAAATTTCCCGAACCCGAAAAGCCCTACCCCAAGATGTACCCGAGCCGGGTCAAGGTCGAGGACTGGTCCGATAAACGGTACACAAGCGATCGGCTGACCCCGTACAACTGGGTCTTCATTCAGAACGCAACGGTCAAAATGAAAGGTGAAGAGCGGACGCTTCACGTTCCGCGGCGATGCATGCACTGCCAGAACCCGCCCTGTGCGGACCTTTGCCCCTGGGGTGCAGCGTTCAAGCTGAAAAACGGCATCACCCGCATCAATTCGGATGTCTGCCTGGGCGGCTCCAAGTGCAAAGACGTCTGCCCGTGGCACATCCCGCAGCGGCAGACCGGGGTCGGCCTCTACCTGGATCTTCTGCCGGCCTTTGCAGGAAACGGCGTCATGTACAAGTGCGACCGGTGCTACAACCGGATCGAGGAAGGCGAACTGCCGGCCTGCATCGAGATCTGCCCCCAGAATGTGCAGCAGATCGGCCCTCGTGAGGAGATCCTCCAAAAGGCGCATCAAATCGCCAAAGAGATCAACGGCTATATCTACGGCGAGAAGGAGAACGGCGGCACGAACACGATCTACGTCTCGCCGGTGCCCTTTCAGGAGCTTAACCGCGCCATCGAAAAGGGGCCCGGAAAACCCCATCTGAAGCCGGTGGAAAACACTATGGAACACGCCGACAATCTCGCGAAGGCGATGGTCATCGCCCCTTTCGCAGGGATCGCGGCCGCTGTAGGCAAGATCTACAAGACCATCAAGGACACCGGCAACTCGGAGGCAGGCCATGATGAAAACCGCTGACACCCAAGTCATCGCTCAGCCCGGCCGGAAAATCATTTTCCGGCTCTACACGCTCACTTGGATCGTGCTGGCCTTTACGGGATTCGGCCAGATGCCGATCTTCAAACGCTATTACATCTCCGACATTCCCGGGATGGCCTGGTCGGCTGACTTTTTCGCAACGCACTACATCCACTACCTCGGGGCCGTTCTTCTCCTGGGGCTGATCGCATTCGCGGCAGTCGACTACCTCGTCCTCGACAGAAGACGATACCGCCTCAGCGGCGCCGGCTTGGTCAGGATCGCTCTGCTCGCCGGCATCGTCGTCACCGGGGTCTTCAGGGTGCTCAAGAACCTGCCCGACATCGTCTTCTCACCCGGAGCGACCATGTTCATCGACATCGCCCATCTAGGCTTCATGATGCTCTACCTCTTGGCCGTCCTTTGCTTCGCCTTTACCCGGTCCGGGTGGCTCGTGCCGAGGAGCGGCGGACTGTGACATCGCGCGTCGTGAAGCTTCAGTCTGCGGCGGGCAAGCGCTGCTGGGTGAAAAAAGACCCTCTAAAAAACCATTCGCCTCAAAAAACACTTGCAAACAGCAGTCCCAAAAGGTATAAGGCGGTTTCGTGTTTCGCCGATCGCTTATCGACAGGACCTCTTTCCCTTCGATTCGGCAGCGAAGCGAGCAAACAGCAGGAAATCGGACCCTCTCTGGGGTGAATACCCCGGCGATGATCATCTGCCTCGCTGCTTGACAGTTTCATCCCAGCAGCGTCCCCATCGTCTAGCCAGGTCCAGGACACCGGCCTTTCACGCCGGCAACACCGGTTCAAATCCGGTTGGGGACGCCACCAGTAAAAACAAGGGCTTGCGGTCAAAAACGCAAGCCCTTTTTTCGTGTCTTTTTTCTTTTCCCCAGCCATATACCCAACTTCCTTTTCGTACACCTCTAAATTCTGATGGACATTCCCTGGCCCGCGCTCTTTGAAAGCCCTGGGACCCATTCCTGCACCCACAGACGGGATACCGCCTTTCCCTGCCCTGTGGGGCAGACCCCTCAAATGGAACCAGGGATTGAGGTTCGATCCAGGGTCAAGAAAAGAGCATCCATGCGGAAGGGGCACAGATTCTCGACACAAAACAAAGTCAAGGCGTCACTGGAGAAAATCAGAGGAAAACGACGAATTCACGAAGAGCGAAAAAATTTTGACAGGGGCTCAGAACGAACTCCGCACAAAAAAGTCTTCTTTTCAGCAGGACCCCGTTTCGATCTTGGGAAATGCCTCCAAATCTACGCCAGCTTCGCGAAACCTGATCTCTCCTAGAAACATTCTGTAGATGATGAGGCTCAGATCCTCGGGGCTTGATTTGCCATAGGGATCAAACCAGCGGTAGGGCCAGGTGCACATTCCCAGCAAAGAATAGGTAATAAAGGTAACTGACTCGTATTTCTTCTCTTTTTCATCTAAAAGGTCTTCAACCAGAGATCTCAGTATTTTTACGAAACCGCGCTGTTTATTTTTGATAATACTCAAGTACCGTTCAGAAAGATGGACAACTTCATTGAGAGCCAGCGACGATTCAAGCCGGTATTCCCGATTTGTAAGGATCACAGCATGAATGTATTCGAATATCCTGTCGTGGGGCGAATTGCATGCATTCAGCCTTCTTGTCAATTCGCTCAGGGCATTGACTGTATAGCGGTGCAATATTAAAAAAAGTAATTCCTCTTTAGTTCCAAAATAGTGAAAAATGGCGCCCTTGGTAATCCCTATTTCATTGGCAACATCCGCGAGCGATGTCGATAAATATCCTTTTTCATAAAAAATTTTGGCAGCAGCACGACAAATCTCATCGATCTTTTTTTGGCCCTTTATTGTAAACTTCTCAAATTTTTCTAATTCCGGTTCCAAATTTTACACCTTATTCAATTCACATTATTGACCATTTTTTTATTTGATTTCAATTCACAAAACCATTTTCAACCTATTTACGCTAAATAATGAATTAAATAATATACTGAAAATACGGAAAGAGGCCTCTCCGAAGGTGCACTCTGACATTTAAAGAGAAGCGCTTCCCTGAACCGGGTAGACCGACGAGAGGCTTCCGTGGACCTCAATCTTTCTCTCTGATCGGATACACACGGTCTGATCCATCCAGTTATGGCTCTCCAAGAGTCGTGACGAAACATATTCCAAGTGCTGAAGACACGCATCTGGAACCACCAGCGCAAAAAACTTTGGACGTAATTGTCAAACAATATATCTTTTATCAGTCTCTTGGTCAACTGGCCCTCTACCGCTTCCGGTTTCTATGCCGACCCGGTCCAGGCAAAGAATCAAGATACGGGATTCCTGTCTTATCAGTTTTTATTCCGAAATCAGGATTCTAGCCGGAGGTCATCTGCAGATGGACGCTACCTATCAAAAAGGAAGGGGACGGATTTATTGAGCCCGCCCCCTCCTTATCCAGCGCTACGGTCCTTTTTGCCTCCGTCTAAAAAGCGGCTGTCTCCCTTTCCTTTAAGCAGATCGGCGCGGGTAGGTGCCAGCTACCTTGTGCCCGCAAACGACAGAGAGGCTGTCGTTGGAACCGTCGCATATAAGCGTCGTCCGCGCATCTCTGAATAGCTTCTCGACAATATATTCTTTTGAGATACCGTTTCCGCCTAGGATCTGAATGGCATCGCTGGTAACCTCCAGAGCGGTTTGGGTAGCAAAGGTTTTAGCGGCAATGGAATATTCAATCGCCCTTTTTTCAGGGTTGAGCGGGTGCGACCAATTATAAACAAAGGCGGCGCGGCAAAGCTGGCGGCTCGCCTCCACTTTGCGAAACATGTCCGTGATCTTCTGCTGAACATTGGAGTGGTCGATCAGAAGCTTCCCACCCTGCACGCGCTGCCTTGCATAGGCAAGGGCTTCGTCGAAACCCGCGCGCGCGAGTCCCGTTGCCCAGGTGCCTACCATGGGAAGAGTGATACAGAGATGAGCCTCGAGGAATTTTTCATAATGCTCCGGACCGACGATAAGGTACTTTTTCGGTACCCGCACGTTGTCGAAGTAGACCTCCCCTTGACAGAGATCTCGGGTTCCAAGTTTGTTCAAGGGCTTGCCCTTGGCGACTCCAGGACGATCCAGAGAGAAAACGAAGACGCCGCTGCCCGCATGACCTTTGGACGCCTCGATCTGGCACATGAGAAGGATGCGGTTGGCTAACGGTCCGGCGGAAACCCAGGCCGCCTTCTGGCCATTGATGACATAATCATCACCATCGAGGCGCGCGCGACACTGGGCTGGAATGTTCGGATCGCTGAAGCTCGGATAACCTGGCATCACCGTGTCGGACCCATGGTCAGGTTCGGTGATAGCCCAACAGCCGACATAGCTGGCATCGGTACACTGACAGTAAGGAATGGTGAACTCCTTGACGTGCTCTTCCGTCCCGGCCAAAGCGATGGCGGCGTCCAGACTCGTATTTAGGGAAAGGGTCAGACCAAAGCTCCCCCATGCGAGTTCCTCCATGATCAACTGAATCTGGAGAGGGTTCAGCCCGGGGCCACCGAGTTCCTCGGGAAATGGCAGCTTGTGGTAGCCTAGTTGATAAGCCTGCCGCATGTAATCCCAGTAAGGAGATTCTGGAGCGAATGCCTCCTCGGGTGTCATCTGATCAAGCTGTACTGAAACGGGGCGCATCACTTGTTTGGCAAATTTGCTGGCAGCCTCTCTCAAGGCGGTGTCTTCGGATGTCAAATTCATATTCAGATCAAAGTAGTCCATAAGTATGCTCCCTGAATTTTTAAGTTGAGGATTGGGAAAGGATCATTCCGACTGACAAATGTGTTATCACCCCCAGTCATTTTCTTGAAGCTGTAGTAAGATTCACATAAAATCAGCGCCTTTCGGAAACTGCAGCCTCATGGGCTATTTTTCGATCTGGGGTGCTTTGGATCCGGGCCCAAACCAAGTGACCGGTCTGTAATGGCGCGCGACTATTCCGGATTGTTTAAATTTCGGGTAACCCAGAACAAGGGCCGTCACGACTGTCCAATCTTCTCCAAACCCGAGTTTGGCTTTGAGCTCGGGCATCGCATTGATCGGTACAGCCCCGAAGTTGGTCCAGCAGACGCCCAATCCGAGTGAGTTGGCCACAATGTTCATATTCTGCCCGCAGATACCGATGGTGAGCGCAGGGTTGTTCAGCTTCGTGTGGGCACCCATGAAGATAATTACGGGTGCGCCCAGGTAAACCGGCAGTTCTTTAAGGGCGATGCAACGGATACCGTATTGAGTTCGAGGATCAAACACGCCGGTCTCGACAACGCCGACCATGTTCGTAACGGTTTCATCGTTGTTGAAAACCGGGTAAACACCCGACCAGAACCCATGAAGAGTTGCCTCGAGTTCATCGATGAGTTCCGGATCGGTGACGACGGTAAATTTCCAGGGCTGGTGGTTGCCGCCGCTCGGCGCGAAACGCCCACCCTCCAGCACACGTGTGATGAGGGTCTCTGGAACGGCCTTCTTTTTGTAGTGCCGTACGCTCCTCCGTTCTAGCACGACACGTTCGACGGCATTCCATTCGGTTGGATTCCCATCGGCATCCTTGGGGGGGAGAGGCATCTTGACCTCAGGGGTTTCCGTGTCGAAAAAACCACCCTTGACCGAATAGACCCTTTCGATCGACAGGGCGTCAACCGGGCACGCTACCATGCAGTTAGAGCATGAAATGCAAATGCATCCCTTTTTCATCTTTGGATGTTCGTCTTCATCCATTTCCAGGCACTTAAAGGGGCAGTTCTGAATGCAAAGACCGCAACTGGTGCATTTCTCCGGGTCGACCTTCATAATCCCCGGCTCGACACCGGTGGGTCGAAGCATCGGCTTCAGTTCCTCAAAACTCTTGGCTTTCTCTTCCATCGTCAACACCCTTTCTTTATCGGTTTTTTTCTTCAAAAGAGCCTTAAACAGGCCAGCCCGGTTTAGGTTCAATGATCTCGGTCAGGATCCCGTGGTTTCCTCTTGGATGGACGAAGCAGGCCTTGAAATTCTCGTTTTCGGTCTCACCCAGGATCGTCAACCTTTTAAACTTCAAGCCCTGAACGACCGCTTCGAATTGCTCAACCTCCAGAGACATATGATGAATGCCCTCTCCACGCTCCTTTACGAACTGGGAGATGAAACTCTCCGGGGCTAAACCCGCGAGCAGTTCAATGCGCATACCCGCTGTCTCTACAATGGCCGACTCGAAAAGCTCGTCTTCATAGCGGTCCTTTCGAAGGAGCCGGGTTCCGTACACGTCGCCGAAAAAGGCTACGGCGTTCTCCAGATCTCTGACGGCAATGCCCACATGGTTGAATTTTCGGATCATCGACAGTACCTCATCGCCCCAGGATATGGATGCCCGCAACGGCGCCATGTTCAAGGTTGGTCACAAGTCCTCCGAGCATCTGCGCCAGACCGACCTTGGCATTCGGCGTCTGGCGCGCCCCCGCCTGCCCGCGCAGGTGAAGGACAACTTCACATACCGTGCGGACCCCGGAAGCGCTCAAGGGGTGGCCGAGCGACAAAAGCCCGCCGCTCGGGTTGACCGGGATACGCCCGCCTATGGCGGTAGCGCCGGAGCGCAGGAGTTCAACGCCCTCCCCAGGCGCGCAGAGCATCAGGTCTTCATAGCGTAGGATTTCTTCATTGGCGAAGGCATCGTGCATTTCGACAAGGTCGATGTCCTTCGGATCCACCCCGGCCATCTCATAAGCGGCCTTGGCCACTTTGATGCCCACCGGAGAGGCGCAGATGTCTTCCTGCATGTACTTGTATTCCGCGGAGCACAGAGCCGAGGCCATGACGCGGATCGGATGGGTGGTATAGCGCCGGGCCACCTCCATGGAGCACAGAATGGCAGCGGCGGCACCGTCCGTGTTCGGGCAGCACATCAGAAGGGTGACCGGGTCGCAGATCATGCGGGAGTTGAGAACATCCTCAATTGAAAACTCTTTCTTGTACTGCGCCTGGGGATTGAGGCAGCCATTATGATGGTTCTTGACCGAGACCTGTGCGAAATCCTGCACGGTAGCCCCTTGCTCCATCTGTCTGCGGGCAACCATGGCAAACATGGCCGGCATCGTCAGGCCAAGGTGCCCCTCCAGGTCCGATTTCTCAGGGGGGATCAACTTGCCTGCAATCGGGCTGGTCGTCATACACTCGACACCGATGGCGATTCCCACGTCATAGCGGCCGTCGGCGATCTCTTTCCAAACCCCGCGAAAAGAGGTGGCTCCGCCGGCGCAGGCGTTTTCCACATTGATCATCTCGACACCCCGGACACCCACCTCCTTCAATACGCCCTGGGCTGTGCAATTGGCATCATAAGCCCTTGCGCAATAGGCGACTTCGATAGCCCTGGGAGAAATCCCGCAATCATCGAGGGCGGCCCTCACAGCCTCCGCCCCGAGATCGGCCGCTGTTCTCAAGGGGAATTTCCCAAAGGCACTTTGCCCGATTCCAATGACAGCAACTTCCCTCATCGATAACTCCTTTGCATTTATTCGGCCAAGGGTTTGAATTTGTAGCCGATAACGTGTTGGTCTTCTTCCTGCCAAAGTTCTTCTATGCTCAGTTCCATTTGCATGCCTATGCGATAAGGCTCGTCCTTGGTCATGACGAGCGGTGCAAACACCCTGACGCCTTCAGGAAGATCGATAAGGCCTACGGCATAGGGGGGCGGAAAATGGGTAGAGGCCATTCGGCCTATGGTGTAACTGTATAGCTTTCCCTTCCGGCTCAGGATCACAGGCTCCATGGTTTTTTCCAGACAATCGAAACAGAATGGGGCCTGCGGGAAATAAATCTTTCCACACGCTTTACACCGATTGGCGTGAAGCCTTCCTCCGTCGAGTTCATCAAACAGGTTTTCTCTTACGGGCACACGGTTGTTCATTCAGTCCTCCAATTCATCTTTCCACTTTGATACCAGCCTTCTCCCGGTCCCAGGTTCCGGTCGTCAGTCCAAATTCGCGCAGCTTGTTTTTTTGAATCTTTTCATTCGGGGTCTTGGGGAGATCCTCAACAAACTCTATGTAGCGGGGGACTGCAAAGTAAGGCATGCGATCCTTGCAATACGCCAGCATATCCTCAGGTGACAGGGTTTCACTCTCCTTAAGGACAACGACGATTTTGACCTCATCTTCGGACAGTTCGGATTTGACCGATATGGCGGCGGATTCGTAGACCTTCGGATGGGCATTGACCACCTTTTCGATCTCGAAGGAAGAGATGTTCTCCCCCCGCCTCCGGATGTAATCCTTCATACGGTCCTTGAAGAAAAGGTAGCCGTCCTCGTCCAGATAGCCCCCGTCTCCGGTGTGGTAAAAGTGGTTCCTCATGAGATCGACCGTCTTTTCCGGATTGTTCCAGTATCCTTTCGAGGTGACCCAAGGAACCCTTCCGCGTGCGACGATTTCCCCCATCGTGCCTGCGGGTACGGGAAAATCGTTTTCGTCTACGATTTGAACCTCGAAGCTCGATGTTTCTTTTCCACAAGACCCCTTCTTGGGTTTGTCAAACGGGTTGTAGGTGATAATTGCGACTTCCGTCAGTCCATAGCCCTCGGTCACCTTGAGGTTATATCGCTTTTGGAAATCGTCATAGATGGCAGGCGGCATCGGAAACGCCGCACAGACCCGCACAGGATTGTCCGCATCGTCCGCTTTTCGGGGCTGGTTGTAGATAAAATGCGCCATCGCCCCTAGAGAGTTGAAAACAGTCGCCCCGGCCTTCCTGATCCGCTCCCAGAATTGACTGGCGCTGAACTTTTCATAGATGACCACTTTGGTGCCCAGCAACATGGCTGGGTAAATGCAAAGGATGCGTGCGTTCGCGTGGAAGAGGGGCAAACAGGTAAAGAAGACATCGGCAGATGTGGCTTTGACCGCTTCGATATACTCATAGGCCGAGTGAGCGATCTTGGTGTGGGGATCCATAACCCCCTTGGCTGGCCCGGTGGTTCCAGAAGTGTAGAGAATGGTCTGCGTATCGATCGGCTTGATGTCGATATGCGGGTATTCGGGTGATGCACCGAGGAGGACCTGGTAATCCACGCATTCGAACCTGAGTCGCGGTAGACTTTCGATGGGTGCCGTTTTCGACCACAAAACGACCTTTTCGAGTTTGGGCAGGTCGTTTTGGATCAACTCGAGCCGATCGACCAACGTCTGGTCGATGATGAGCACTTTGGCCTCCGAATCGTTGATCTGGTGGGACAAAAAATAGCCTTTGTTGGCTAGGTTGATCGGCACATCGATCGCCCCGGACTTGGAGATACCAAACCACAGAAACAGGCATTCCAAACAATTAGGAAGAAATGTCGCGACCTTGTCCCCTTTCTGTATCCCCAATTGGATTAGACCGTTGGCGATCCTATTGGCCCTTTCGTTCGCCATACGATAAGTCACGGTTTGCTCTTCTTCGTACTGCAAAAAAACTCTTTCGCCACTCGATTCAGACTGTTTGTCGAGAATCTCCCCCAATGTGCGATAGTAAGCTGGATAGTCTTTCATTTTTCCGCGATCCTTTCCCTTGGAGATGTTGATGTAAGATCTGTCTTTGCGAGCTTGGATCAAAGCCAGGGAGCATAAAAACCAGCTGGCCGGTCTTTTTATTTCCCAAAAAAAATGCTCGGTTTCCCGACGCATCGAAAGCTGTGGTTTCGCCCTAATCCTGGGTCTGGTCATCATCTTCCTGCAGTTGCTTGGCTTGGGATAAACGCAGAACCCTCAAGGCCTTTCGAACCCGCTTTGCCCTCAGAAAAGTGGATTGCGGCAAGAACAAAACCAGCCAGCCGGTCTTTTTTTGTTGCTTATCTCATTCTTCTTTGGTACATGTCAAGCGAAAAAGGATTCTGTGCAAACGAGGTACGGAAAATTCGCGTCTTTCAAACAACATCCCCAGATAGGCACGAAAAAACCAACCTGGGAGGTTCTGCTCTGTGTAGAGGAGAATTCCCCGATGATGGCGCAAAATGTTAGATCATCCCCGCGTGCACAGAATCGGCAGGAAGAATGTGAAACATTTGCCCAAAAAGCCAGCCAAAAACTCACAAAATTTCCCAAACAGTCCCCGAGTCCTTGAAGGCCAGTTTTTCGATATCGATAGTCATCTGAAATTTCAGGCAAATTTACTTTACTATCAGGCCCGACCAAATCCGACAAAGAACCATTACCCTCTAGTTGAAACTTGAATAAACGTACCAGCTGGCCGGTTTACAAATAGATCCACTCAAAGTGATTTTTTGATCGGTCCATGCCCTAGTTCGGATTAATGCGGAGAAGCTGATAACTCAATCCGGAAGGAGGTGAAATTTCGTTCAAAGAAGAAGCTCCGGAACAGGTGAGAAATGGCAGTTTTCCTTCCATCATAGCCACCAATCTTTTTAGGTAAGCAAGAGAGGAAACGACATGAAATTAAATTACGTTGGAAAACTCAGTATCGTTTTTGGCCTGACTTGGGGATTTTCAGGTTTGGATCGATGTATGATTGGTTATGCCGCACCGGGTTTTATGCCGGAACTGGAATTCACCTATGCACAGCTTGGCCTGATTGTAACGCTGACAGCTATCGGTGCAGCGATCGGGGCATGGGTTGTCAATCCGCTGACAGAATACTACGGGCGCCGCAAGGGCAGCATTTGGGGCAACCTGGGAGCACATCTGTTCAGTGGTCTGACCGGGCTGGTTCAAGGTTTCGGGCAAATGGTCGGGATCAGAACATTGATGGGTATCGGATTTGGGAGCATGTACGGCCCTGGGTTCGCCGCTATCGCCGAGGAATCACCTCCGGAAAAAAGAGGGTTTTGGATGGGGCTTACACAAAGCTTCTGGCCCTTGTTCGGGATGGGATTCGGTCCAATCATCGCCGGATATCTGCTCTCGACAGTCGGATGGCGCTACGGCTTCTTCCTGGTTGCCATCCCGGGCATAATTCTTATCTGGTATATGTCCCGGTTCATGAGGGAACCACCGTCCGTAGCGGAAAACATCCGCATCCGGAAAGAGACGGGACGAAAAGTTCTGCTTCACGAGGGGCGGGAATTTCACATATGGGATGTCTTCAGGTACCGGAACGTTATCCTGATGACCGTGGTCGCGGTTTTCACCATGGCTTACCTTTGGGTGTTGTTTACCTTCGTCCCTTCTTTTTTCAGCAAGGTTCATGGATTCAGTCCGATACAGACTGGTTGGATTATGGCGGGGGGAGGATTTCTGACTTTCATCCTCCAATTGATCGCACCATCCATTTCGGATAAAGTCGGACGAAAGCCCGTCCTGCTGGTATTATTCGGTTTAGGAACCTTGGGTGGGATTCTTTTTGCGATCGCCCCTCAAGGGACTGGCGCTTTTTCTTTAGCGATTTATTTTACCCTTTTCTGTATCGGCCTTTCCAGTTTTCCCATATATCTGGTGATTATTCCTACTGAAAGTGTTCCATTCACGATAGCAGCTACGGCAGTAGCTGTGCCACAAGGTCTCGGGGAAATCATCGGGGCAACCGTCTTTCCGGTCTTCGGAGGCAGAATAGCAGATCTCTATGGGCTGACGGCAACAATGTGGGTGGTGGTTGTGTGTTCTGCTCTTGCATTCATATTGTCCCTTTTCGCCAAAGAGACCGCCCCTCGGAGAGTTGCCGCAAAGATGAACGGATAAGACATGCCGATGAGGAGGTCTGAACAACCGCTGACAAACAACGGCCAGCCCATATTTCGCCGGCGGGAGGGTGATATCGAATGTCCTCTCATAGGACCTGTTTCAGGGCAGCGGCTATGTGCGCGATGATATCGAGCACCTGACTAGCGGGTGTGGGTTGTGCAAGGGCCCCTGCAATACGATTGATCCTTGCTGCTTTTTGCGACGCTTCCAGCAGGGGCATGCCCGCCTCGATCAACGCCGATACGATGCCGGTCAGTGTGTCGCCTGTGCCGCCGATTGCTTCCAGGGCTTCCTCGCTCGGTTGATCCACGATCGCCCGGATGCCTTTCCGATCGGCGACGTAGTCCTTGCGGCCCTTGACAAGCAGGTTCCGGGCGGCGTTGGCATGTTCGTAGGCCCGGGCGATCATCTCCGGTGTGGCGTCCTCGCGGTGGAGGATGAACCCACGCGTGTAGAAAGGATGAGGAGCTTCCTCATCGGCGAGAAAGGCCAGTTCTCCTACGTCCGGAGTGAACAGATCGTAGGCCTCCGCCTGTCCGCTCATTTTCGCAGCGTACATAAACCCGGCGTCAGCGATCAGGACAGGCCGGTCCGGCATGTCCTCTATCGCGAAAAGCACTTTGTTGTGCCAATCGGCATCCGGCTGGAGATAGTGGAAGGTCAGGACATCCCATTCCGCTTCACCGATATGCCTCGTCAGGTAATCATACAGGCGGCGGCTGCCCTTGCCCGGTCCGGTGTCTCCCACCAGGTACGCGAGAGGCAATGGCAGGCCCAGAGCCTTGCAGACCGTAACGGACGCCGCCAGCAGGGCCGGGGTGCCTCGATTCACCGGGAAACGCCGGTCTTCGACTTGAAGGAGGCCATCCTGCAGATCCGCCTTCCCGATGACGATGGGGACATCCTCACAGGGAACGGTTCCCACGATCGCTAGCATCGCCGCCTCATTTCTTCGTAAGCCAGCTGAAGCGCATAACCGCAAAGGGTGTGTCCGATCTCCTTGGGGTGAGGCGCTTCCTCCAGGCGCTTGCCGACCATTTCGGCGGCCAGATACGGGACGTCGGGGCATCCGCCTCCGGAGATATTGACGATGATCCGCGTCTCCAGATCGATGGTGAGCTTCATATTGGCGGCGCGGACCATCAGGTGGCGTCCGTAGTCCTTCACATGAAAGAGATCCACCGGCTGGAGCAGCGGACTGTTTACCGGAACCACTTCGATAGGCTCGAGATCCGCCCCCCGAAGGGTTTCACAGATCTTCATCTCTTCGATCAAGGGGAAGGTAATCACCAGGTCGCAGCCTGTCCGGATCTCGGGAGGCGGCCCCAT
>Ga0068714_10001608_pt1 | contig 32220 bp, 20 predicted proteins | sample MTBNYHSulfiMetaG_FD_62988 | JGI IMG/M metagenome (GOLD analysis project Ga0068714, IMG submission 62988) | Enrichment culture microbial communities from rom New York Harbor, USA that are MTBE-degrading - MTBE-NYH (New York Harbor Sulfidogenic)... | ecosystem: Environmental > Aquatic > Marine >...
GAGTTGGAGCTTATCATCCTCAAGTGCCTGCAAAAGGACTGGACCGAGCGATATTTGAATGCGGGTGAGCTGCGTAAAGATTTACTGGAGAAGTTTCCAAGTTTCGGCGCGGGGGAGGTATTGCCCCCGCATTAGACTGCTACCTTGTTATTGGGGTTTTTCATCCAGCGACGGTCGAAATAAGACGCGATGTCACATACCATGATCAAAATATCAAGGTTCTGATTTTGTGCATTTTTTACCAGTTCTTCAATTACTGCTTTGCACGCAAAACCGGCATTTCGGCAAGCCCGAATCGCCCCTACGGAATCCAGAGGAATTTCCGCCCAGAGCTTCTCCAGTCCCAGCTCGTGGCCTAACTCCACAAGCTCGTTCAGCATTAGAGTCGCTAAACCTTGATTCTGGAAACGTGGTGAGACAACTACCCGGACCCGGCCAATGTGCCGCTTCCAGCCGTGAGGAACACGGTGCAAAGTTGCGTCAGCAACTATTTGCTGCCCCACTAAAGCAATCATGGGGAGCACCCGTTCATAGTCAAGCTTTTGGGACCATTCCCGTACTACCCTTCGGTCTCTTACGTTGTGCCTGATAAACATCAGCAGATCGTCCGGAAGAGCTTCGAAGAATTGGTACAACGCCTCCTCATCCTCGCGTATCATAAGCCGCAATGTCACCGCCGTTCCATCCTTCAGTTTCGATTCTTTGCTGCCAAACATAGTATTCTCCATATTAGATTCCATCCTCAAGACGATGTGCCAAATATTCCGGTAAGTTAGCCTGCACAATCTTTTTCTGAGCTGTTTCAATATCGTATGGGACGGCTTTAAAATGAACAAGCTCCCGGTTTGTATCAAAAAGGAGGTAATGGGCTCGACTGTCCCGCTGTCTTGGTTGGCCGACACTGCCGGGATTAATGAGATACCTGTGCTCGGTCTGTAAAAAGATCTGATCCGGCAAGTCAGCTGGAGATACCACCTTGCCCCGCTGATCGCAGATCCAGAGTTTCTGAATATGAGTATGCCCAAAGAAGCAGAAATGGATTCCGGCATATTTTTTACGCAACAGGTTAAACAGCCGCTTGGCTTGAAACAGGTTCAACACGTAGGATTCAATGCTTTCCGGACTTCCATGGCAAATCAGATACTTGTCCCATAGCACCTCGGTTCTGGGCATGCCTTGCAGGTACCGGATTTCGGCTAGTGTCAGTTGCTTGTGACAGTACGTGATGGCTTGGTTGGCAAGTACATTGAAGTGCTTTACCATCTGTGGCTCTAAAATGGCCAGGTCATGATTGCCCAGAATGGAAACAGCGCGTTTTTTCTGCAAAAGCTGAACACATTCACGTGGATTGGCATTGTAACCTACCAGATCGCCAAGATGAACAATGTAGTCAACTCCGTCGGACTCAACCGCCTCTAGTACCGCTTGCAGAGCCTCTAAATTGCCGTGAATATCGGAAATGATTGCAGCTATCGGCATTTATGCCTCTTCCAGGTTAATTCTATGCCAATGCGGATGGTTGCTGCGCGACTAAAGCGCCGACCCTTCTCTTATAGAATCTGGCTACTTGATAATCAATGCGTTTTTATCTGCCCCCGATCCACGTCGGCGGATAGGAAAATGTCTTAGAGTTATTCTACAAGCACAGGCTCTCGCAGGATCAGTCCTATGGCTCTATGTGCCAAGGCGGCTAGCCGCGGGTGTGTTTCAGTCAACGATTCTATTTGCCGCAAATGGTCGGCAGTACGCAAAATGACCATAGCCAAATCACCTTCAGCTGTACCCGAAATATTCCTTACTTCCTCCCAGGATTCACCGAGAGCCCATTGATAGACGGTAGCCATGGTCCAAAAGGGAAGTGGCGGTATGCTGAAGCCGAATTCTTTTAGTTGCTCCCGCAATGGATGAAGTCCATGCAGCATTTTGAAGAATGGTTTTGCAATATCGGGATATTTCCAAACGAGCGTCGATAGCTGCATATCTCCCGGACGATCTCTGTCCATCACGAAAGGAGCGATCAGGGCGGCCAGGAGCTCCGGCTGGTCGGTCGGGAAGAGCCCGCTACGAATGCCCTCAGAGATAAGTAGAGGCTGATCGAGCCTCAGCTTGGAAGCCCAAAAGCCATCGGCGGTCAGATGCCCTTCTTTGTCTATATACCGCTCTCTTTGCAAGAACTGGAAATGCTGCATGAAGGACCGCCACAGTTCGTCCTGAATGGATGAGAGCTGTGCCTGGCGTTCAAAGTACTCAACGAGTAACAGTGAGAACGGATGAGAGCTTTGCTTTTGGCACGGGCCGAACAGGTCGCATGATTCACAGGGCAGGGCTGAGCTCTGGCCGGTAGGCCCCATCAGTCCCTGATCGACGAGCTCAGCAGGGAGTGGCTGGCTCTTTTCTTGTACCGAAATAGGATGGAACGGTCTTGAGATTAAATGCGAGATCAGCGCCTGCCACTTGCTCCGATTGTTCAATGGAGGGATGATTTCTGCTGTTTCGCCAAGCTCACTAATGCGCTGCAGTTGTACGCTGTAGGTGCGGATTTGCCCTCTTCGGGAGTGTAAAGGAAATGCGGCACGCACTGCTTCCACTGTTCCTCTTTCCAGTTGGGGAAGAGCCACGGCTATAAAGGTCACCCCGCGACGATTGCGAAAGGTTCTGCCGGGAACCAGCAAATTCTGCAGGGCCAAACCTGCAGCCTGATTCTTACGAACCTTGCGCGCTTTGCATAATTTTTCTCTATAGGCAAAAAACTGGGGACGTATCAGAGCCATTTGCTCGATGGAACCGCACCCGGCCTCACGCAGCCACTCTCCGAGCTCTTGACGGAGGTTCTTCAGCTCCTCTGCCGCATGAGGATCCCTGAGCAGGTTCTGATAAGTGGCGAAAGAGGAAGCGAAAAGATTCTGAATTTCTTCAGGATTGTGAGACAAGAGCAGATTGAGAACCATGGAGAAATTAACCCGGATTTGGCTTTGGATCGAATCCGGGGAGGAATTAAGTAAGTCATGGATCAGCTGCGGGTCTTGATATGGACCGGGTACCACGAACACAAAACCGATCTCGTCCATTCCGCGGCGGCCGGCTCGACCGGTCATCTGTAACAAATCTGTTGCGGAAAGCTGGGTGAATTCCTTGCCGTTAAAGCGATCACTCTGAGGTATCACGACGGTTCGAGCGGGGAAATTCACGCCGGCCGCCACCGTGGAGGTTGAGAATATAGCCTCTAAGTAGCCTTCCTGCATGAGTTTTTCAAGGAATAGCTTCCAATGTGGCAACTGTCCTCCATGGTGCGCCCCAACCCGAGCCTTCTTGAGAATGGATAGGTGAGCGTGCTTGCGCAGGAATGGATAGATCTTCAGAAGCTGTTCAACCCGATCGTGAAAACTATCGGCATCCTTGCGATCGCCCTTCGACCGAACGAACCGGGGAGACATCGAAATTGCCTTTTCGCAATCCGCACGGGATTTGAGAAAAAAAATCGCCGGCAGCAGATTGGCTTTACGAAGGCCGTCCATAAGGCGCGGTATGTCCAGAAAGCTTCGTCGTGATAAGGAGCTCGGTTCAACCGTTCGAATTCTGGCGTATAAACCTCGGCGGTTGCTGAGGGGGCTCAGCTCCCCGGACGGAAAAAGGAAAAGAGGATACAAGGGTACGGGCCGTTGATGCGCTGCTACCCACCGACACGATTTCTGCCTCAGCCATTCCAACCAGCCGCAGATTTCCTCAGCGTTCTGAATGGTCGCCGACAGCATCAGCAGCTTCACACGAGACGGCAAGTAAATCAGCACCTCTTCCCATACCACACCTCGATCTTGATCCCCCAGGTAATGCGCTTCATCAAGCACCACCAGATCGACCGAAAGATCCTCCCCGCGGTGCATGGTGTCGTAGAGTTGATTGCGCAGTATTTCAGTCGTTCCTACGATGATCGGTGCATGCGGATTCTCCTTTCTGTCCCCGGTTAGAATTCCCACATTAGCAGCACCAAACATCTCGGAAAATTCCTGATACTTTGCATTGGACAAGGCTTTCAGAGGAGAGGCATACCAGCTTTTTCTTCCTGCGGTGAACAGTCGTTCAATCGCTTTGATGGCGATGTAAGTTTTGCCTGCGCCGGTTGGGGCGGTTACCAGAACATCCGAGTCGCGCAACACATCAAGCGCTTCCAGTTGGAACGGATCGGGTATGAAGGGAGTTGGCTCCGGGGTGCCTATTCGTTCCAGTATCGGTGCAAGCCTGCGGTGTATTTTAAAGCAAAATTTTGCATCAGCCTTGTTACCGCTGTCATTTGCCTTATCAGAATGACCCGGTTTGCTGAAAGAACGTTTGTGCCTTGCGATGGCGCTCAATTGGAGAACCTCTCATGTGAACAGTGCGAGCGATGCCTGAAGATGAAATGGAATCAGCTTGCCGATAGATGAATTTTTGCTTGTCTGATTTTTCAAGAATCATTATTTTGTTCACTTACTTAAAAACGAACAATCATAAGCACTACCATTATCAACCATATGAGAAAGGAAGCCAAGCGGCCAAATGGTCGAAATCCTTTTTTCTGCAGTTGAATCCATAATCGGATTACGCTATTAGGCATATTCTAATTACTAATGAGGATCTCTACGGTGTAAGGAATGACCACAGGCGACCAGCATACTTTAGAAGATACGGCCATTGCGTGGCATGAGACTCGATTGCGGGTTCCATTATACGAGGTGGATCTTGGCATGGCCGTGTATCATGGCAACTACTTTCATCTTTTTGAACTGGCTCGAGAGACTTTCCTGCGCGATCTTGGCTATCCTTACCGTCGCTTTATGGATCAGCAACTGCATCTGACCGTAGTCGAGACTTCTTGCTCCTATCGGCGCTCCCTGCACTACGACGATCTTATTGAGGTGCATACTCGGATACTTTGGTGGCGCAGACGCAGTCTTGCATTTGCCCAGTCCATATTTCGACGGGAAGAAGGCAATTCGAAAATGTTATGCACAAAGGCGACGCTGAATCTGGTTTGTGTAAGGTTTTCAGGCACGCCTACCATACTTCCAATGGAGTTTATCAATCTTTTGCGAGAAAGATACCGTAATGAAAAGTGACAGGGAGCTGTGAATCTTCTTTAGATGAACATAAGGATTGGGCAGTATGAAAATCGCGATCATCGGAACTGGTTATGTCGGATTGGTCAGTGGTGTTTGCTTTGCTGAATTCGGCCATGAAGTCACCTGCATCGATAAGGATCAAGAAAAAATTGCACGATTGCAGAGAGGTGAAATCCCTATTTATGAGCCGAGCCTTGACGTGCTTGTTCATAAAAACCTCAAGGCCCATCGGCTGGTTTTCAGCACCAGCTATACACCCGGTGTGCCGGATGCAGAGGTGGTTTTCATCGCGGTGGGAACCCCAGCCTCGCGACGCGGCGACGGGTATGCCGACCTCACATATGTCTTTGAAGCGGCCCGTCAATTAGCCGGATACCTGGAAGATTATACAGTCGTGGTTAACAAGAGCACGGTCCCTGTGGGCACTGCTCGTCAGGTGGCACGGATAATTTCCGAGGTCAATCCCAAGGCTTCTTTTGACGTTGCGAGCAATCCTGAATTCCTGCGTGAGGGAGCCGCTATCAACGACTTCATGCGTCCGGACCGTGTAGTGATCGGAGTGGATTCGGACCGGGCCAGGGATGTGCTCAAAGCCATTTATCGTCCGCTTTACCTCATTGAAACCCCCTTTGTGATGACCACCATAGAGACGGCTGAACTGATAAAATATGCGTCCAACGCCTTCCTGGCTACCAAGATCAGCTTCATAAATGAGATCGCCAATCTTTGTGAAGAGATCAAAGCAAATGTTCAAGATGTGGCTCGAGGTATGGGACTTGATGGCAGGATTGGCAGAAAATTCCTTCATGCCGGCCCGGGCTATGGGGGCTCCTGCTTTCCAAAGGATACCAGTGCGCTGCTGCGCATTGCACAAGAGCACGGCGTCGCCTGCCGGATTGTGGAGGCGGTGGTAGAGGTCAATGCGGCACAAAGAGCGCGAATGACCAGGAAAGTTCGCCATGCTGTGGGTGGAAAAGAAGCTGGTAAAACGATTGCTGTTCTCGGCTTGGCCTTCAAGCCTGAAACGGACGATATTCGGGATGCCCCTGCACTCACCATCCTTGCGACTCTACTGGAAAGGGGAGCTACCATCCGTGCCCACGATCCCCAAGCTATGGGAGAAGCTGTCAAAGTACTTCCCGAGGTGAACTATTGCAGCACTCCTTATGAGGCATGCGAACAAGCGGATGCCGTCGTGCTTATGACTGAATGGAATGAGTATCGTGCGCTCGATTTGGAAAGAATAAAGAGCCTGTTGAAAGAGCCTGTGTTTGTCGATCTCAGAAATGTGTATGTCCCCGCCGCAATGGAAGAGCTGGGATTTCGCTATTTCAGCGTGGGCAGAATAACGCCTGCTTGAAATGGGGATGTCCTAAGCGGGAGTAGTGTAAAATTTTGCAGACGCTAATGAGATTTTGGGTTCTCTTTTGGCTTTTTGTAAGCTCTGTTTCGCTCTTTGCGGGCTTTTTCTGCACCCGTTGGCAGTTGGCCGCAACCATCCCTTTGAGCAGTACGCAGGCCGCCGATCAGCGGGGTGCCTCCAAGTTCGCAGTATTGCAGTCACTTTGCGCTCCCGTCTCCGCGTATAAAGTCGTAAAGACATATCCTCACGACCCGGAGGCGTTCACTCAAGGTCTCTTTTTTGATAACGGTTTTCTGTACGAGAGCACAGGGCTCTATGGTCGATCTTCTATACGCAAAGTTGAGCTTGAGACCGGGGAAATCATTTGCATTCAATCCATGCCCGACCACCTATTTGGCGAAGGCCTGGTTAAGTGGAAGGACACTTTTGTGCAGCTCACCTGGCGGTCGCAGACCGGTTTGGTCTACGCCGCCGAGAGCCTGGAAAGGCTTCGCACCTTCAGCTATCCGGGTGAAGGCTGGGGGCTCACGGAAAATGGAGAATTCCTTATCGTGAGTGACGGGTCTGCAATCATTCGTTTCTGGGATCCTAATAATTTTCAAGAAGTCAGGCGGATTGAAGTGACGGATCATGGTAACCCTGTCAAACACATAAACGAATTAGAATACATCAAAGGAAAAATATACGCTAATGTCTGGCACACGGATCTCATTGCAAGGATTTCTCCTGAAACGGGAGAAGTCCTGGGCTGGTTGGATCTTGCGGGATTACGCAAGGGGTTTCATGCTGGTAGCAATGTCGGTGTCTTGAACGGGATAGCTTACGATCCACTGCAAGATCGAATCTTCGTAACCGGCAAATTTTGGCCGAGTCTCTTTGAGATTAAAATAATCGATCCCGGCATCGATCCCTGAGAGAAACGACAGAGCGCATTTTGATAATCTAACCGGTTTTTGCCAGCAAATCTTTAAGACTTGCCATTACGCCTCTCAATTTGCTCTTCTCGAAGCGGATGCCCACGGCAGCGATAACCGAATGCCTCCTGTAGGGGTCTACCTCAAACTGCCATGGTCGAATGGTGAGGTTTTTGGCCGTTTCTTTCAAATACTCCTGAAAGCGCCTCACTTCCGTCATCAGCTTATCATAGTCTTCTTTACCGTACACCTGTCCGTCGAATTCTCCAAAGGAACATTCCCCGAAGGTCAGGAAATAATCTGAGCTCGTCTGCGAGATTCCAGAGCGCTGAATGATTCGAAAGTCGGGATAGGGGGCGAAGAAAGGGTCGAGCTGATAAAGCTCGATGAATTCATCTATGGGTATCATGGACTCTGCTCCCACCGACCTGGTCCGATGCCTCAGATCGAGAAATGATCTGAGGTAGCGGCAGACCAGATCGAAGCTTCCATTGGGGATGGATAGACCGATGCTGATTATGCGGGCATGCCCTGCTCCCAACGGCGGCTCTCCCTGAATAACCCGAACTCTTCCGTGCATTTCCGGGCTGACCCCTTCAAGATAATTGATGAATTCTTTGGCCAGGTTCTCTTTTTCTGAGTAGTTAAGAATGTCGGGACCCACATCGACTTTGTCCAGGTCTTGGCCGTATTCGAAATTGCTGGCGAGGATGAGATAGTAATAATCAGGGACCCTCATCAAATGAAAGCCCTCTTCTTCAAACCCATGGACCAGGCTCATAGTCCGATTCTTCAGGAAGATATCGCGAATCACATCGTTTTCCGTGTCGCCTCGCTTGCGCGCCTGGGTGACCATGATTTCGTGCACCCAATGAGTGCACCAGGTGGTACAGAGCATGAGTGCCCTCAAGATCTTCAGCACTTCCTTGCCTAGATTCTCTCCTCGATAGACCAGTGGCGGACCCATGTCGAAGTCATCCACACAGATATCCTTCAATAGTAGCGTCCGGTGGCGGTCCCGGGGTGAGAGATAAGACAGGTAATTTTCAAATACTGCAAGAAGCTCTTCCTGCGGAATCGAAGTGGGTTCTGCTCGTAGTCGCTTTTCCAGCCATTGGAAATGTGACAGCTCCTTCTCCCATTCATAGTGGATTTCCAGCAGTTTTTCGTAATCGAGCTCCTGGTAATGCTCTTCCTCAAATTGCTCTCTGACAAATTCCCAGTCGACATAGAGCTTTTTTCTGCTTTTTCTATCTTCCAGAAAATCGGTTGCTTCCGTGTAGCCCAGAATGCCTCGCTCGCAGTCGACAAACACTTGTTTGCCGAGGTAGTGAAACAGGAGGCAATCTGGATTGACCGTCAGTTCGCCATTTCGGGAAACAATCAGCGATTTTCCTTCCGGGTCCACCAGTTTGATAAGGTATGGCTTGCTGTAGGCAACCGCGGAAACTGCCTCATGGCCGGTGGTATTGCCGTCGTAGCGCACAATGCCCCGCACGCGGGGATGGTTCACGGCCACATCAGTTTCACCATAAGGGCGACGGCGAAACAGGATGACTTGCTCGCCTTGCCTTGCCAACTGCAGCGCCTCCTCCGTGCCGAAGGCCAAAATGCCGCAGTCCGCACTGTCGGTGATGGGCTCTCCACGTGCCAGAACCCGATAATCGTGAAAGCCGTCCCGAATCACTTTTTCCTTTTGCTCAAGCGCCTTGTTGATGATCATAGAGGCTTTTTGGACGATGGTTTTACCTTCATCCACGAAGTCCCACATGGAGCGCACAGTGGCATGAAAGGTCATGCGCAGCGGTCTTCGTTGGAGAATGTAGAGCTTTCGGTTTTCCACGGTGAATTCAATGTCCAAGGGGCGTCTAGCAAGATTTTCAAAAGCTTCTCGGACCATTAGTAAGCTGTCGTAAATATCGGGAAAATCGTCTTTCAGATCCAATGTGTCGCGCAGTTGTTTGCGCAGTTTTCCTGAAACGATCTTATCGCATTGAACTTTGGGTGCCCACTCGATCACCGGAAAGTCGGCGCCCGTCCTCTGATTCCGGGTGAACAGAACCCCACTCAAACAATTCTCTTCATCCCTGTTGCCAAAGACCATGCTCTGAATGGTTACGGCCGTTCCCATATCATCGGAAATACCGCCCTCCTCAGATTGCCGACTGTGCCGGGCTTCCACAGCAGTAGGCGACATCCACGAATCCAGAACAGCCTCGATGGCATAACAAAGCTGCAACGAGAGATCTTCATACGCTGCCGGGAATCGCGGGTCGCCGGTCTCTCTGAGCAGGTTCTTGAAAGCGGCTATCAGGTCGATTAGCAGCGGGACCGTCATGCTGCCTTCCACGCCTACTTTAAAGCGGCGCAGAATTTCAAAGAAATGATCATATTGAATTCCGAGCACAACCTCGCCAAACATGCGAATACCGGTGAGGTAGGTAGTCAGTACGAAGCTCTCATCTTCACCCGCTTTAATGAGAGCAGCAACGACTTCATCATTGAGCCCTACATTCAAAATCGTGCTGATGGCTCCCGGCAGGGAAATGGGAGCGCCGCCTCGGACAGCGACAATGAGCGGCATCTTACCGCTGGTGTCGCCAAAATGCCGGTCGGTCCTGTTGCCGAGCTCTGTAAGCTCGGCGTTGATTGCTTGGTACAAATCGTTTGTGAGTCCGTTTCCCTCGTTACGGTACGATCGCCAAACGTCGGTCGAGAGGATGAATCCGTCCGGAACGGCGATGGCTTCATCCATGCCTGGAAATAGTTCTCTAGTGTGCTGGAAATCCTCTGCCAGCTTGGCGCCTTTAGCCCCAAGTTTGTCGATTTGACTGGGGTCGGCTTTTTCGAAGGAAACAATCAATGGTGCTTGCGGCATGGGTTGTCCTCAATGGTGTTTTCAACCTCGCTCATAACAAGAAGAACCGAGCTTGCCCTCACATCAATGGAATCAATTCATCTCGTTTCGGGAAGAGGCCATAGTGGCCTCCCGTGTGAACAAAAAGCACCCGCTCGCCTCTGCCGATTATTCCCTTATGGCAGTGGTCCATCATTCCAAGGAATGCCTTCAGAGTGTAAACTGGATCCAAGACCAATCCTTCCATGCGAGCAATCCTGATCAACTCCCGCCATTCATTCTGCGTGTTGAGAGCATATCCTGTTCCGATATAGTTGTCATCAATCTGATCGGCAAGATGTTCGAGATCCAACTCGATTCCAAACCAGTCAAGGAGCTCCTGCCGAATGCGCATCGTTTCCTTAATGAAATGGACGGCATCATCACAGACTGCAATGCCGTGAACCTTGCAGGCGAGGTTGAAATGCTGCTTGCCAGCCAGAATTCCAGCCAGCGTTCCGCCGGAGCCGAGAGCGCAATAAATGTGATCTGCGCTAAACTCGGCTTCCGCTATCTCTTTCATCATCCGTACGTAGCCGAGTGATCCAATGCCATTCGACCCCCCCATGGGAATCACGTAGGGTGATTTGCTCTGCCGCTGTAAATCTGCTCGAGCCTCCTGCTCCAGGCCGGCCAATCGGCGAAATGCTTCAGCAGAGAAAAAACGGCATTCGGCACCAAGCAAATAATTAACAAGAAGATTGCCCTGCAGCAAATCGGGTTTCTCGCCGCGTAACAGAAGCAAACATGACATACCCAATCTAGCCGCCGAGTAGGCCACCGCACGGCAATGGTTCGATTGAACCCCACCACAGGTTATAAGGGCGTCCGCGCCTTTCTTTTGAGCATCATTTATAAGGTATTCGAGCTTGCGGATTTTGTTTCCGGAGGCGACGCTTTCCGTAAGGTCGTCGCGCTTTATAAAGAGCTCGACTCCCAGGGATTCGGAAATGCGTGGCAAAAATTGTATAGGGGTGGGCAAGTGCGCGAGCTTTATCCGTTTTTCTAGTAGTTTTTCCATGTTTCTTTCCGCCCTGTATCGTCAATTGTATTTTTCTCTTCCGGCTTGATTTCTTTTGGGATTCCGATGATCATTGGCTTGCAGACCCCCTCGGCTTAAGCAATCTTTTCGCAAAGAACAGGCTTTTGTGGCTCCAGGCGGCTGCCCTCGTCAAGCAGAACAATCGAAGATGCGGGGAAGGTGTTACTCAGGGTCGCCGCGGCAAGCTGATTCGGCTTTGGCTCGTGATCGTTGAAGCGAAATCTTTAGTAACATACAATCTGCACTAGTTCTAGTGCCATGATGTGCAGAGGTGGGCAGGAGAGATAGAATAGATCCACACTCGTAGATAATTGGTCGGCAGCGGGACTGCCTGCCAGCTTCAGACCTCTTTATCAGGGAGATAAACTGACTCATGCAGCACAGAAAATGCGATGTTTTAGTGATAGGAGGCGGCGTTATCGGAGCTTCGATTGCGTACTATACAGCCGGTCAGGGAGCTTCGGTGCTCGTTCTCGAAAAAAACGATATTGCTTCAGGCAGCTCGCACGGCAATGCAGGATTGCTTGTGCCGAGCCACTGCAATGCTTTGCCGACCCCCGGTGTCGTGGCGCAAGGTTTGAGATATCTGTTCGACCCCGAAGGTCCGTTTTACATACAATTTCGCCTCGAAACGGAGCTCGCTCGATGGCTGTGGAGATTCTATCGCTCATGCAATGAGAAGCACTTGTATCACTCAATCGGGATTTTTCGCAAACTGGGTGAGGAGAGCATGGATCTCCACAGACAATTGGCGGAGTTGGGAGGAAGCCATTATCAGTTCAGCCAAAACGGCATATTGAACCTGTTTACCGACGAACAAACTTTCCAGGAGGCGCGGGAAGTCACAGGCAAAGCAAAAGGCTGCGGCTCGGGATCGGTGGTTTTGAACGGAGACGAGGTGCGAGATCTGGAACCTGCTGCAGGGCCCCAGGTGGTTGGTGGGGTGCTGGCTAAGACCGACGGCAGCATTGAGCCGCTAAGCTTTGTCAGATGGCTGGCAGCGGAAGCGGAACAACGGGGAGCCGTTTTTTTACGTGACACCGAAGCCTTTTGGCTCAAATCCGACCGGCGCCGGGCTACGAAGGCGGTCACAACCCGCGGTGAATTCGAGGCGGATCAGATTGTACTGGCAGCAGGTGCCTGGCTGCCGTCCTTAGCCGCAATGCTGAATGTGCGGATTCCGATGGAGCCGGCAAAAGGATACAGCATTACCTATCAGAAAGCTGCAGATGGTCCCGCGATTCCGCTGCTGCTGGAAGAAGCCAGGGTGGCGGTGACTCCGTTTGACGACACTTTGAGGTTGGCCGGTACACTTGAGCTGTCAGGGCTGAACCTCGACATTCAACGCAACAGATTGAGAGCCATCGAGACGCAAGCCTATCGATATCTGCCCAGACTTGGGTGTCTTGAAGTGAAAGAGATTTGGCGCGGTTTGAGACCTTGCACCCCGGATGGCTTACCGGTTCTTGGACGATTGCGCCCCTGGTCGAACGTTTTGGTTGCCGGCGGGCACGCCACCAAGGGAATGTCTTTGGGACCGGTCACCGGGAAGTATCTCAGCCGGTTACTGGCGGGAGAATCAATCGGCATGCTGGAGCGATCTTTAAGCCCCAATCGATTCTAAAATCTTCGATCCATTTCGAATACCATGCTGGCTTTGACTGATATGAAATTGGCCTGACGCTTCATATTTGGTCGAAAATGTGTTAAATATGCTAGGAATTTAAAAAGTTACCTGTTACGGGTGAATAGACGATCGCGATTGGGTTGAACCATAGCTGCACCATGCAGGGGACGGCGAAAAGACGTGAAAATGGATACTGCGCCTGTGGCGCTTGAAGAGGAGGCTATGATCGAGGACATAGCCGACATGCTTTCGAAAATAGACAGGCAAAGAGCGAAGCTTATTCCAATCCTTCAAGAAATCCAGCAAAGGCATGAATACTTATCCAAGGCAGCACTGGAGATAGTGGCGAAACACCTGGATATCTCCAGTAGCGAAGTATACGGGGTGGCCACTTTCTACAATCAATTTCGCTTCCATCCTCCCGGCAAACATCAGATCAAGGTCTGCCTCGGCACGGCCTGTCATGTAGTCGGAGGCGACATCATCCTGGAAAACTTCGAGCGAAAGCTCGGTATCAAAGATGGAGAGACTACTGCCGACAGGGAGTTCAGTATTGAAAAAGTTGCCTGTGTGGGTTGCTGCGCGCTGGCCCCTGTTGCCGTCGTTGACGAGGTTGTGCAGGCGAACATGGCGCCCAGCAAAGTAGAAGGTATTCTCCTTGGCTTCGATATACAGAGGGAACGGGAACAGAGAGAAAAGCAGGAAAGTGCAACCGATAAATAAGAACATAGAAGAGCGCTTCAATTCGATTGTTGCAACGGCAACAAAGCGGGTAGATGATCGTCGCCCAAGCAATAAGCCTTCCATTTATGTCGGCATGGCTACTTGTGGATTGGCAGCCGGCGCAATGGAAACCAGAGCGGCGTTCGAAGAGGCACTGGCTGAAAGACAGATTGAAGCTCGGCTCGTCAATGTGGGCTGCCTCGGCCACTGCTATGGCGAACCGCTTGTTGTCATCGAAAACCCCGGCTTTCCCGCCATTTGCTATCATAAAGTAACGCCGGGAAAAGCCAGAGCTTTGGTGCGTTTATTCCTTCAAGAAGGAGATCCGCTCTTTGAGTACGTTTTGGGAGCGTTGGAAGAAAATGAACTGATTCCAACTGTTATGGATTTCCCTCGCTTCAATCAAGAGCGAAGAGTGGTGCTGGAGAAGTGCGGTGCGGTTGATCCTGAGGATATCGATGAGTACCTGGCCAAAGGAGGGTACTCGGCGCTGGCCAAGGCGCTGGAGATGTCTCCGGCGGAGGTGATCGCAGAGGTTTTGGATTCAGGGTTGAGGGGGAGAGGGGGAGCCGGATTCCTCACCGGTAAGAAGTGGCAGTTGGCTCGCAATGCGCCAGGACGGGATAAGACGGTCATCTGCAATGCAGATGAGGGCGATCCGGGTGCTTACATGGATCGAACCATTCTGGAAAGCAACCCTCACCAGTTGCTGGAAGGATTGGCAATATGCGCCCACGCTGTAGGGGCTGAAAATGCCCTCATCTATGTGCGGGCGGAATACCCGTTGGCTGTGAAAATGATCGGCTCGGCCATCGATCACGCTCATCAGCTCGGCCTTTTGGGAAAGGCCGTTTTAGGCACGGACTTCAATCTAGATATTTCTGTTTTTCAAGGGTCGGGAGCATTCGTTTGCGGAGAGGAAACAGCCCTTATCCAATCGCTTGAAGGCAAGCGCGGAATGCCTCAACACCGGCCGCCCTATCCGGTAGAGAAGGGCCTTTACCAACAGCCCACGGTGATCAATAATGTAAAGACTCTCTCTACAATACCAGCCATAATCAACCATGGCTCGCAATGGTATCGTGCCATCGGCACCGAAAAAAGTCCGGGTACCGCAATATTTTCAGTGGTGGGCAAGGTAGTGCATCCCGGCCTGGTGGAGATTCCCATGGGAACCACTTTGGGCGAGCTCATCTTTGATGTGTGCGGAGGAATTCCCAACAAAAAGAAGTTTAAGGCGGTGCAGATTGGCGGACCTTCCGGGGGCTGTCTGCCGGAAAGCTTTATGGATACTCCGGTGGACTTCGATTCGCTTGCGGAAGCGGGCGCGATGATGGGCTCGGGCGGTATGGTGGTTATGGATGAAGATAGTTGTTTGGTCAATGTAGCCAGATATTTCCTGGATTTCACCCAGAATGAATCGTGCGGCAAATGCACCTTTTGCAGGATAGGAACCCGCCACTTACTAAACATTTTGGAGCGCATCACCAATGGGGAAGGCAATGCAGAAGATCTCGACCTTTTACAGGAGCTGAGCCAGGAAATCAAGGAGGGCTCACTGTGCGGGTTGGGCAAGACAGCCCCTAATCCGGTATTGACCTCTATCAAGTATTTTCGGGACGAGTACGAGGCCCATATTCGGGAAAAACGTTGCCCTGCTATGATGTGCAGGCCGCTTACGGCATTCTACATAGACCTGGAACAGTGCGCTCGTGGCTGCGATGCCTGCGTCGGCTCCTGCCCCGTCGACGCCATCTTTACGGCCAAAGGACGGAAAAAGGCTATTGACCAGGATCTGTGCGTGAAGTGTGGAGAATGTGTGGTAGCCTGTCCGGTCGAATATAATGCGGTAAAGAAGGTTTCACCTCCCACACTGGCCCCGAGGATCGAGCGTCCTCAGGAAGAGAGCTCATGATCAGAATCTCTGTAGACGGCAAACAAATCGAGGTCGACGAACAGCAAAGCCTGCTTGCAGCATGTCTGCGGGAAGGCATCTATATCCCCAACCTTTGCTTTCTGGAAGAAATGAAAGACCCTCCTGCCTCATGTCGACTTTGCTTTGTCGATATCGAAGGAGAACGAAGCCCGGTTGCTGCGTGCAAGGCACAGCCCAGAGAGGCAATGGTAGTAAAAACCGATACCGACCGCGTCAGGCGTCTGCAGCGAAGTGCTTTGCGATTACTGCTCTCAGTGCATAATGTGGATTGCCGTAATTGCCCATCTAACAAGCAATGCGACTTGCAGCGGCTGTCAAAATTCCTTGGCGTTCCTTTAAAATCAAAAAAGCTCGAGCACCTTGAGCGGGGAGCGCCGGTTGACCTTGATCATCCGCTGTTTGAATTTGTGCCCGATCGATGCATCTTGTGCGCAAAATGCATCCATGTATGCCGGCAACGTAACGATTCAAGCCTATTAACCTTTGCGAAAAGAGGTTTTGAGACTGTCGTGACATGTTTCGACGCCGGAGATTCGGCAGGACTCTCCTGCAAAGAGTGTCGTGGCTGTGTCGAAATCTGTCCGGTAAGTGCTATTTTTCTTAAAGACGCCCCCTCTACCCAGTCTGAATCCATTTCTTGACTCACCTATATCTTGCCATTCAGCTTTACTATACGACCGCAATCGTCTAAATCCTGTAGCTATTTCAGCAAAAAGAATTTGACAATTCGTTCTAAAATTCACTAATGTTCCGAGTCGCACAACATGCGGCAGAGGTTGGATACTCGAACTGCTCGCCAAGTGAGTGCTGGATTGCAAGCTTTTTGCCACGGTCCTGATTTGTCCTTCTCGAATTTCGGTAGCTACCATTGGAAGATGCTCATCACGGTGCTTTCCCCTCGGAGACAGGCCGTTTAAAAGCAGTTGCGACCGTGACCCAAGTGGAATGATTCATTCCTGGACGTGGGGCTCCTTATCTGATCTGATGGAGTTGGTGACTGGCTATGATTAAGAAGATTTTTCCTTTTCTAAACTGGGTTCGCGACATCAATCTGACAACCTTGAGAGCTGATGTCGTGGCAGGTCTTACTGTTGCGCTCATCCTGATCCCTCAATCCATGGCGTATGCTCAACTTGCCGGGATGCCCGCATATTACGGCCTTTATGCCTCTTTGCTGCCTCCGATGTTGGCTGCCTTGTTTGGTTCCAGCCGCCAACTGGCAACGGGACCGGTGGCTATTGTTTCGTTGATGACCAATGCTGCTCTGGCTCCCCTGGCAACAGCCGGCAGTGAAGCCTATGTCGCCTATGCGATTCTTCTGGCGCTCATTGTGGGCCTTTTTCAGTTCGCCCTCGGAGTACTTCGACTCGGACTGGTTGTCAATTTTCTGTCTCACCCGGTAGTCAATGGCTTCACCAATGCGGGCGCTATAATCATTGCCACTTCACAGCTTTCCAAAATGTTCGGAGTTAAGGTAGACAGCGCCGAACACCATTATGAGACGGTCTATCGGGTTGTTGATGCCGCTATGGATTACACCCATTGGCCCACGTTGGGGCTCGGCGTATTGGCTTTCGGGATCATGTACGGCCTTAGGCGAATCAACCCCAAGATTCCTAACGTACTTGTGGCGGTTGCCATCACCACGACGATCTCATGGGCAACAGGTTATCAGCATGAAGCGAGGGTTCCCGTAGAAGCCATCATGTCCCGGGAAGTTCGAAATCTGGTCGCCGAATTCAATTCTGCCGTCACTGAATTCGAGAGATTGGGTGCTGAGAGGGCAGGTTTGAGCCCCAAGATCACCGAAGCTGAAGAAAAATACGGCAAGCACTCGCCAGAGGCCTTGGACCTCAGCCATCGCGCGCTTTTGATGGCTATGAAAATGGAGGAGCTTAAGGAAAAAATCGGCCACAGCCGGACCGCCTTGCGCGGAATTTTGTTTGCAGGTGTGCGCAATGGAGATGGCACGCTGCTGTTTTATCCTGAAGATCAGATAGCCGATGGTCAGCAAGATGATGGGCGCACGTGGAGGATTGTGATTGGGAATAATCCCCTTAAGGAGGATGCCTTAAGAATGTCGGGCGGCGGCGATGTGGTGGGCGAGATCCCTAAGGGCTTGCCTTCTCTGAATGTCCCGCAGGTGGACTTTAAGATCATGATGCATCTTCTGCCCGTGGCTGCAATCATTTCGTTACTTGGATTCATGGAGGCCATTTCGATTGCCAAGGCGATGGCGGCAAAAACCGGGCAGCGGCTGGATCCAAACCAGGAGCTGATCGGACAGGGTATTGCCAACATGATTGGAGCTGTGGGCAAGAGTTATCCCGTTTCCGGTTCGTTTTCCCGTTCGGCGGTAAATATCCAGACAGGAGCCGTTACGGGTCTTTCCAGTTTTTTCACCAGCGTTGCCGTTGCTATTGTGCTTCTGTTTTTTACTCCACTGCTGTATCATCTGCCTCAATCCGTCCTGGCCGCGGTCATTATGCTGGCGGTTCTCGGCTTGATCAACATTTCCGGTTTTATTCACGCCTACAAGGCGCAATGGTACGACGGCCTCTTTTCTGTGATTACCTTTGTGGCGACCCTCATAACAGCGCCGCACCTTGATAAGGGAATCATGATCGGTGTTGTGCTTTCCCTTGGAATGTTTCTGTATAAGAGTATGAGACCGAAAGTGACTACTCTTTCCATGTACGCCGATCAATCCTATAGAAGCGCAAGAGACTTCGGGCTCAAGGAATGCAGGCACATTGCGCTGATCCGCTTCGATGGATCGCTTTTCTATGCGAATGCCGGTTACCTGGAGGAGCGAATTTCTGAGATCATTCTTACAATGCCGGAGTTAAAGCACATCATCATTGTATGCAACGGTATCAATGATATGGACGCATCGGGGGAAGAAATGCTCTCTTTGATTGTAGACCGGGTGCGCAGTGCGGGATATGATATTTCATTCAGTGGAGTAAACGAAAATGTATTCGCAGTCATGCAGCGCACCCACTTGGATGCAAAAATAAGCTCAGAAAACTTTTTTCCAACTCTGCAGGAGGCTGTCAGGGTCATTCATTCAAGGGCCCACACGCAGTGCGATCGGAGGGCGTGCCCTCTGCTGTCGGTTTGTTTTCTATAAACTTCGAAGACTCCAATTCATTTTTGCCGAAGGAAAGAAGCCATGTCTGTGATTTCTCTTTTCAGTGGGTCCTATTGCCACGGAGAAGATGTAGCCCGAAGCATCGTTGATATCTTGGGCTACCGGTTGATAGACGATCAGAACTTGATTGCCGAGGCCGGCAAGCGCTTCAAAATGGATGAGAACAAGCTCGCCAAAGCTGTCATTGGGAAGTCCTCAATCTTCAATAAATTCACTCACGAACGAGAACGTGCACTGGCTGCTTTGCGGGTTGTGGTGGCTGAGTTGCTCAAAGAGGACAACTTTCTCTTGTTCGGCTTCGCAGGGCACATGGTCCCGCGTGAAGTGTCACATGTACTGAAGGTTTGTGCCATAGCCGACATCAAGTATCGCGCCAAACTTGCCGGCAAATTGGATGGACTTTCTGAAAAGGATGCTCTGAAAAAGATCTACAAGGAAGACGAAGGACGGGTATTTCTGGTAGAGTATTTATTCGATCAGAGGGATCCCTGGGCCCCTTCGTTGTACGACATTCTTGTGCCCATGGACAAAACAACCGTGGACACGGCCGCAGCCTTGATACTGGACAATATCCAAAAAGATATCCTGAAGGTAACCGATGAGTCGCGCAAGGCTGTGGAGGACTTCGCATTGGCCTCTCAGGTGAATCTCAGGCTGGCAGAGGAGGGCCACAATGTGCATGTGTCCGCCAATGACGGCCGGGTGACGATCACGATCAACAGGAACGTATTGAGGCTGTCGGCCCTGGAACAGGAGCTGAAAAGGCTGGTGACCTCAATTCCGGGAGTGAAGAGCGTCGAAACCAAAGTCGGCCCCGGTTACTATCAAACGGACATCTATCGAAAATATGACTTTGAATTGCCTTTACCATCCAAGGTTCTGCTGGTCGACGACGAAAGAGAATTCGCACAAACGCTATCCGAACGTCTGCAAATGAGGGACATGCCGGCTGCGGTGGTTTATGGAGGGGAAGAAGCTCTGTCCGTGGTGGAAGAAGAAGAACCGGAAGTTATGGTTTTGGATCTCAAGATGCCGGGAATCGATGGCATAGAAGTGCTGCGCCGAGTGAAACAAGAGCATCCAAACGTGGAGGTGATCGTTCTTACCGGCCATGGCTCCAAAGAGATTGAGAAGCTTTGCATGGAGCTTGGGGCCTGTGCCTACCTGGAGAAGCCCGTCGACATTGAGGATCTGACCAAGACCATGAAAGAGGCTTACGACAAGTTGAAAAGAAAACGGCAGCAGCCATCTGAGTAGAGCAGAAATCAAAAGAGGTACGCAAGCAAGGCTGAGGGCTGCTGCACAAGCTCCGTTTTTAACTGAGGAACGGATTGGAGCGTTTCTCCTGACCTATAGTGGAGCGGGGAGCATGGCCGTAATTATGCCCCGGAAGCACCACCGTATCTTCAGGAAGAGTCAGTAATTTGGTTCGAATCGAGCTCAGCAATATCTGAGTGGAGCCTCCCGGTAGATCAGTGCGCCCAACCCCTCCAACAAAAAGCGTGTCGCCAGTGATCACGTAACCTGGAGCGTACAGGCAGATGCCCCCGGGTGTGTGGCCGGGGGTATGAATAACCGTCAGTTGGTGCTGTCCGAACTCTATTTTCTCCCCTTCCTGAATGGTGCGGTCTGCCGGCGGGGATGCCTCACATTGAAAAATCTGTAGAATGAAATCAGGTGGATTTGCCAGTCTTTCTGCATCTTCTTGGTGCACGATTATCTGGGCGCCGGTGTGATCTTTCAGTTCACGATTGCCCCCGGCGTGATCGGCGTGGCTGTGAGTGTTGACGATGTATTTGATCCTATTGATTCCCTTGGATTTGGAGACCTCGAGAATTTGAGTCACATCGGCAGCAGGATCGACCACAATTCCCTCGCCTGTTTCCCTGCAGCCGAGAATATAAGCGTAAACAGCAAAATTACCAACCTCCAGTTGCTCGATAAGCATCTTCTCCTCCAGAAAGAATTCCTGAAAAAATTCAGTTTTCCGACTCAACCAGCGAATACTTTGATGAGTATCGTAAATCTCATATGAACCATGTCAAGAGTATCCAACTACCTTGTCGATTGTCCAGGAATAAAGCTTCTGGAAACACAAAAGGGGACTCCTTATTGTGTTCCCGTCTGGCGGTGAGCAAAAATCGTAACCTTATGTGAAAGAATGGTACTTAGAAACAGTACTTCAACTCTCCGACCATCTTCAACCACCTGAATCCTCAATCAAAATGAGAGTGGCATGCTTATTGTTTTAATCTCGTGTGCCGGAATTCATCGAATCTTCACACTCATTTCATCTACATTGACGAGGATTAGGCAATGGCAATACCCGTTTTAAAAGAAGACCGGGAGTTGGATCATGGCGACCCTTCGCTTACTCTATGTACTGATGGCGGGCCCAATGGTGCTTGCGTGAAGACGGAAGAAATCCGAACGATCAACAAGCCTTTCGGCTACAAGAGCATGATGATCGGTCGAGACGCAGTTTCACACGACCTCCGTCTGAAGGACCTGCGAAAACACGCCTTTCTCAGTCGATCCGCGGACGAAGAAAGCATCGTCGAAACGGCTTCTCGCAAGCCGATGTTCGGTACAGGAGTCGCGCAGTTCTTTTTGCATCCATCCAAATCCATACCCGTTGTCGAAGGAATTCGACCGGCAGTGCGGGGCAAGTTTATATTTGTAGGCGATGAGAAGTTCTACATCCGAGGCGTGACTTACGGTCCTTTTCGTCCTGATGAGGAGGGCTGCGAGTACCACAATGTGGAGACCGTTGAACGCGACTTCAAGCAGATGGCTGAGAGTAACATTAACGCGGTGCGTACGTATACGGTGCCGCCACGCTGGTTGCTCGACGTCGCACAGCGCTGCGGTTTGCGGGTGATGATAGGCCTTCCTTGGGAGGAGCATATAACCTTTCTTGACGATAGAAGGCTCGCACAAGATATCAAAAATCGAATTAGAGCCGGGGTGCGCGCCTGCGCCGGACATCCCGCTGTCCTTTGTTACACCATCGGTAATGAGATTCCCGCCTCGATTGTACGCTGGTATGGAAGCCGACGGATCGAAGCCTATCTTGAGCAGCTCTATAGAGCCGCCAAGGCTGAGGATCCGGAGGCCCTGATCACCTACGTCAACTTCCCGACCACCGAGTATTTGCAGCTGCCTTTTGTAGACTTTGTTTCGTTTAATGTGTACCTGGAAACCAGGGAAAAGCTGGAAGGTTATCTGGCTCGATTGCAGAACCTTGCCGGAGATCGTCCGCTGGTCATGGCTGAGATCGGCCTCGACAGTATGCGAAATAGCGAGGATGCTCAAGCTGCGATGCTGGATTGGCAGATTCGGTCGACCTTTGCGGCGGGTTGTGCCGGGGTATTTGTCTTTTCTTGGACGGATGAGTGGCATCGGGGTGGGTTCGATATCGATGACTGGGGCTTTGGCGTAACGGACCGCAATCGCCGACCCAAGGCATCTATGGCGACGGTGCGCAAAGCTTTTGCGGATATTCCCTTTGCGCTCGATCTGAGTTGGCCCGGCATATCAGTGGTTGTGTGCACTTATAACGGTGGTCGAACGATTCGTGACTGCCTTGATGGACTGCGAAAACTGGAATACCCCAACTTCGAAGTGGTCGTCGTCAACGATGGTTCGACCGATGGCACCGGTCGTATTGCAGAGGAATACGGCTTCAAAGTGATCACCACCGAAAATCGCGGTCTGAGCAGCGCCCGCAATACCGGTATGCGTGAGGCCAAAGGAGAAATCGTCGCCTACATCGATGATGACGCTCGTCCTGACCCTCACTGGCTGACCTATCTCGCAGCGTCTTTCTTGCACTCAAATCATGTCGGCATAGGTGGGCCGAATCTTCCGTTTCCGGACGATAATCTGGTTGCCGAATGTGTCGCCAACTCACCGGGCAACCCCATTCACGTGTTGCTTACCGACCAGGAGGCAGAGCATATTCCGGGCTGCAATATGGCATTTCACAAAACCGCTCTTGAGGCCATTGACGGTTTTGACGAGCGGTTTCGCATTGCCGGTGACGATGTGGACCTTTGCTGGAGGTTGCAGCAGCGAGGCTGGACTTTGGGGTTTAATCCAGCTGCCATGGTATTACATCATCGGCGCAACAGGGTCAAAACCTATTGGAAACAGCAGCTGAACTACGGTAAGGCGGAAGCGGATCTGGAAAAAAAGTGGCCGGAAAAATACAATGCTGTCGGTCACGTTCCCTGGGCAGGCAAGCTTTATTTCAAAGGTTTCGAACAACTGTTCGGTTCTTTCAGGGGGCGCATCTACCAGGGAACCTGGGGCAGCGCTCTGTTCCAGTCCATCTATCAGCCGGCGCCGAGTGTGCTGTGGTCGCTGCCTATGATGCCGGAATGGTATGTGATCGTCGCGGTGTTGCTGGGGGTTTCACTCTTGGGCCTCGAGTGGTCGCCATTGCTCTTTGCTGTGCCGCTGTTTGCTCTGGCGGTGATTATTCCGGTTTTGCACGCCGTCGTGAATGCAGCCAGAATCACTTTTGACGGGTCTCAACGTACACGCAGAGAAATGCTTAAATTGCGGGCACTCACGGCCGGCCTACATTTGCTTCAACCGCTCGCTCGACTGCTGGGTCGTCTCAAACTGGGCCTCACGCCTTGGCGCCGGTGTACGGTACCGGGTATTTCTTATCCTTTTCCTTTGCCTCGTACCTTCGCCTTGTGGAGCGAACATTGGAGCTCGCCTCTCAGTTGGCTGGAATCGCTGGAATCGAGTCTCTATAGCCTGCGAATGGTGGTCTTGCGCGGCGGGGATTTTGATCGCTGGGACCTGGAGCTGCGCGGGGGATTGCTCGGTTGCGTGAGGATATTAATGGCGGTCGAGGAGCATGGCGGCGGCAAGCAGCTGGTACGGTTTCGAGCCTGGCCCAAATGTTCTTCCGGTGGAGTTTTGGTCACCTTGTTGTTCGCCTCTCTTGGTGCCCTGGCAGCACTCAGCCATGCCTGGATCACTTGCGGCGTACTTAACTTTTGTGCTCTGCTTTTCATGACGCACATTTTTAAAGAGTGCGCCTCGGCCATGGCGGCGGTCAATTGCGTTCTTAAATCGACTAAGAAGAAATGACAATGCGATGGAATAAGAATGCTTATGCCTTGGATCACCCCACTAAGGAATAGGTTTCATCTTGGAGAATATTGGGATTGATCAGGTCAACCGTCATAATCTCATTGGTTTCCTGGGTCAATGGAAGACGTATTCGACATGGAGTGCTCAGTACGAAAAGGCGTTACTTCGCATGACCTATTCCTCCTCTCACCTCAATATTCTTTAATATCAAACACTTGTATCGTTGATGCTGAAAATTAATCGGTAGTCCTCCGTTCCATCGTGTCAACAGGTGGTAAATTGCAGAATCTTCACCGCTTGCGGTCCAGCCGGATTTCATTTCCAAGAAGCAAGCTCTCCCAGTGGCAGCGATCTTCGATCGCATCCTTTGCACATGCTTCCAAAGGAGATTAACTTTTTGTAGTGCTGAGTGCGGAATGAGCAAGCAGGACGGACAGAACACGCTTGCTGCAATCCCGGCGTGTGCGCGAAGTAGTTCGGCCACCATCCGTATGTGCTATTGGGAAAGAGGCAGATTGGTCACCGCTCTGGACCAGTGAGAGTTTCCGTTACTTGAGGGTCAGCAATCCGGCTTGGCCCATCGAATGCATCTGGCATCTTCTCGGTGAGTAATAGCGTAGTGCTGCAACCGAGACACAGTATAAAGGGGTACTGACGGTATGCACGCCAAGGAAACGGTTCGACTTCTCTTCACGGAAAGTCCCGCCGACATCGATTCATTGCTGATGCGGGAATGGCTTGTAACCAACGGCTTGGGCGGGTACGCATCGGGCACCCTGGCCGGAGTGCCGACACGTCGCTACCACAGCCTTTTGACCGCAAATCTTACGTCGCCTCTTGGACGTCATGTCATGCTCGACAAGGTAACCGAGCTGATTCGTATTCCCGGGGGAAAGAAATTTCGACTGGGTGGTAAAGAATGGGTGAAGCAAGGGCTGGAACCGCACGGTGCGCGATATCTTATAGAATTCCGCCTGGAATCCGGAATTCCTATATGGAGATATCAACTGGGAGAGATCATACTGGAAAAGTGGATCCTCATGCCGCACCGGCAAAATACAGTTCATATCGGTTATCGCCTGGTGGAAGGGGAGGGACCGATTCGAATCAAACTTCGTCTTGGCGTTCATTTTCGTCCGCATGATGCACCGCTGGACACCCGGCTCCCGGAGAAGGGATATGTGTTTACGGCATCGGAAGGGCTCTACGAGCTCCACGCTCCTGCCATGCCGGCGCTGCGGCTGTGCCTGGGTGGCGAAAGAGGCGCATTCACTGTGGAAGGCCGGCGATTTACAGACATTCGATATCGCGTCGAAGAATCGCGCGGCTATGAATCGCAAGGCGATCTCTGGAGCCCCGGCTATTTTCGTGTGGATCTCTCTTCAGATCGTGAGGCTGCTCTGATAGCTTCCACAGAGAAGTGGGAAACGATCTTGGCGCTCGATCCCGACGCGGCCTTCGCAGCAGAGTTGAAACGGCGCCAACACCTTATCGACTCAGCACATCCCGCGCTGAGGAACGGCAGGACGGCACAGCTCGTGCTGGCGGCCGATCAGTTCATCGTTACGCCCGTGGAACGGGCTGTCGAACTGACCCGAGCACGTGCCGTCGGAGACGAAGTGCGAACCGTCATTGCCGGTTATCACTGGTTCACCGACTGGGGGCGAGACACCATGATCAGTCTGGAGGGGCTTTCCCTTGCCACCGGCCGCCATATTGATGCCGGCTATATCCTGCGCACTTTCGGCCGCTATGTGCGTGACGGTCTCATCCCGAATATGTTTCCCGAAGGGAGCGACGGCGGTGTGTATCATACCGCTGATGCAACACTTTGGTTCTTCCATGCCCTGGATCGTTATATTGAGGCTACTGGAGACCGGGTCACCTTGCGACGCTTTCTTCCCATGCTGCTCGACATCATCGAGAAACATTTGTCCGGAACGCGCTTCGGCATTGGAGTAGACCCGGCCGATGGGCTTCTACGCCAAGGGGATGCCCGTCTTCCACTAACCTGGATGGATGCCAGGATGGGGGATTGGGTGGTTACCCCCAGGCGCGGCAAGGCCGTAGAGATTAACGCTCTTTGGTACAATGCTCTGTGCCTGCTTTCTCGCTGGCTTGAAGAGGAAGAACAGCTGAGCCTGGCCGCACAAATGAAGGAGAATGCGACTCGCACCCGCAAGAGCTTCAACGAGCGCTTTTGGAACGAAGAAACTCAGCATCTGTTCGATATAGTGGATGGAGAAGATGGCGATGATGCCGCCTGCAGACCCAATCAAATTTTTTCCGTCTCTCTTCCCAACGCCGCGCTGGATCAAGCCCTGTGGCCGCCGGTGGTGGAAGCTGTTCGCGATCGGCTCTTGACTCCGATGGGCCTGCGGACCCTGTCGGCGGACCATCCCGACTACAAGCCCAACTATCGAGGCGATCTCCACTCCCGGGACGCCGCTTATCATCAGGGAACGGTGTGGCCGTGGCTTATCGGCCCGTTCATCGACGCCTGGCTCAAGGTCCATCCTGAAGATCGAAGCCGAGCTCGTGGTTTTCTTCATGCTCTTGTGAATGAGCAGTTGCAGCAGGCATGCGTTGGCTCCGTCAGCGAAGTCTTTGATGCAGAGCCGCCATTTATAGCCGCCGGCTGTATCGCCCAGGCCTGGAGCGTTGCCGAAGTGCTGCGGTGCTGGGTGAAAACCGACGAACGAGAATGGGACGAGCTGCTTGCCGAACGCTGACGGCTTTGACAGCGACGTTGGCTGCCTCGGTCAGGAGGTGAGAAAGGGGAAAACAAGCAATCACGGTGCCAGGAAGACGTGTCGCCCCGGCCCTGCCGTATCCGTTGGGTGCGACCTGGGACGGGTCCGGAACGAACTGCGCCCTTTTCTCTGCTCATGATCGCCATGCATCTTTCAAAGAAAAGGCCCTGAGTGAGCCCGGTTCAGGCTCACCCGGAGAAGGACCTGTTAGACTTGCTTGACTTCGATCTTTTTACGCTTGGCGGATTCCACCTTGGGAATCATCAGACGGAGCACGCCGTCCTCATAGGTGGCCTCGATGCCTTCCTCTTTGACCTCCGCAGGGAGCGTAAGAGTGCGGCAAAAGGAGCCAAACTGCTTTTCAATTGAGTAGTAGTTCTCGCCTCTCTGTTCCTCTTCTTTCTTCTTCTCTCCGCTGATGCTCAGAACATTTCCGGAAAGATTAATGTCGAGATCCTTGGCATCTATCCCGGGCAGATCAGCTCTAACGACAATGTGATCGTCTGCTTCCGAGATATCAAAAGCAGGCATCAAGTCCCGAATTCTCCAAGATTTGAAAAGAACCGGGGTGGCGACAACTCATTCATCAGGCGATCAGTCCAATCCCAAGATGGAAATCTCGCCAAAAGGTTTTCTCTTCTGCTACGTGGTATCAATCCGAGCATGCTCAATACCTCCTTATGAATTCAAGATACCTAACTGTTTACTTTCATCGAAAAAATAATCCGGTCCGCAAATCTGTCAAGGTGGGCGGCATACGTTCTGAATTATGATTATAAGTTGTGTATTCAGTAGGTTGTCAAATCGCGGAGCAAAAAGCATGGACCTTGGTCGACGCTTGAAAGTTAACGGACCGTTGGTTCGGTTTGTTGTCCAGGGGACTGATCGAACAGGGTAACCGGTTGATTTGTCTCGCGGGTTCCTCAGATTATGGCACAAGTTTCAAATCTTCAAAGGGGCAACGGGAGCATGAGAGTCAGCTTTGCGCCAATCCAGCATCAAATAACTGAAAGCTCAAAAATATCCTTCACTCTGGTTTTCATATATCTGGATCTGTTTTATTTTAAGCGGGCGCCATGAATATCGAATCGAAGTTGCGGTTACAAAGCACAGCCCATTTACCCTGTCAATATCTTTTCTTTTTGGTGCACCGTTTTTGCATTGTAAAGCACTTGAGTCAAGGCGAGTTCATGCTTATCACGCTGTCTACTTCATCTTTTGCTCAAGAACGCGCCTCAAAGATGACGTTAAGGTCTGCCGATTTATGCGGCCCATATTTGGCGATTTCATAGTCGCTTGGCGCACAATCGGAGGGGACGCAAAGCCCTCTCCCACAGCAATTTGAAGCTCCCTATTGGTAGAGGCGGGGTTTATCTCCACCCATCAAGGGCACGGGTGTTATGCGAAACTGCCGGAAGGGATCGTCAAATCTAAGCGTGAAATAATTGAAAGGTCTTGGAGTTATGGAACTTCCCGTTTCATTGAATGCGGAATACATCGAATCCCAGTACCAAACGTGGAAAACAGACCCTGGAGCGGTGCCCCGCGATTGGCGACTGTTTTTTGAAGGTTTCGAGCTGGCGGCCTTGCCCGATCGGGAAGCCGGTATTTGCGAAAGGGCTCAGGTACTGCGTCAGTCGCGAGTGGATGAGCTTATTTACCGCTACCGAGATATCGGTCATTTGCTGGCCTGCCTCGACCCTTTGGTGTCGTGTCCCACCCACCACCTTTTGTTGGAGCTCGACGCCTTCGAGCTGAGCGAAAAGGACCTGGATCGTACATTTTACACGCCACACCTGGCCGGGTGGAGCGAGGCAACGCTGCGAGACATTCTGCAACTGCTGCGAGAGACTTACTGCCGCTCAGTGGGTGTGGAGTACATGCACCTGCAGGACCCCGACGAGCGGCGTTGGCTGCAGAGGCGGATGGAGCCGGTTCGCAATCATCCCCGGCTGGAAACGGAAGAGCGGCTTCGTATTCTCCACAAACTTTGTGAAGCGACCCTTTTCGAGCAATTCCTCAACAATAAATACATCGGCCAAAAGCGCTTCTCGCTCGAAGGCGCCGAGACCGTTGTGGCAATGCTGGACGCACTTTTGACCCATGCTGTCGAGCACGGGTGCCGGGAGCTCATTTTGGGAATGGCGCATCGAGGGCGCTTGAATGTTCAGGTCAATGTGCTGAACAAGCCCTACGAGCAAATTTTCTGTGAATTCGAAGACAATTACGATCCGGTATCGCTGGTCGGCAGCGGCGATGTAAAATACCACAAAGGCTTCATGACTGAGGTCGAGGCCGGACCGGGTAGAGCCTTGAACGTTCTTCTTGTGAGCAATCCCAGCCATCTCGAATCGGTGGACCCGGTGGTTGAAGGCATTGCTCATGCACGCCAGGTGCAGCTGCGGGACAAGAACCACAATCTGGTACTGCCGGTCCTGATCCACGGTGATGCCAGCTTTTCAGGAGAAGGAGTGGTTTACGAAACGCTGAATCTTTCACAATTGGAAGGATATCGAACCGGTGGAACGATCCACCTCATTATCAACAATCAGATAGGCTTCACCACTCTTCCGGAGGACGCACGCTCCACCCGCTATTCCACTGATGTAGCCAAAATGTTGATGGTCCCGATCTTTCATGTTCATGGAGAAGATCCGGAGGCGGCTGTTCACGTCATGAGGCTCGCAAACGATTACCGACTTCAGTTCAAGAAGGATGCAGTCATCGATGTGATATGCTATCGACGCTACGGCCACAATGAGGGGGATGAGCCCTACTTCACACAGCCGCAAATGTACGACCGCATCAGGGAACGTCCGGCACCGTTCAAACTGTACGCGGAAAAGCTGATCGAAGAGGGGGCGATCACCCGCGATGATTTGCACAACATCAACGGCGGCATCAACGAATGCCTGGAGAAAGCACATCGAGCAGCCCGCGAAAGAACTTGCGAATTGCCGCCGGCGCGCTTTTATACAAGCTGGGAGGGGCTGCACTATGAATATTCACACGAACCCGTGGAAACCGGGGTCGAGCGAGAGAGGCTCGTTTCCATGGCTCGCAGACTGAATGACTACCCGAAAGGCTTCTCCATTTTCAAGAGACTTGACCGGGTTCTGGCGAAGCGGCTCGAAGTGATTGAAAAGGGTGAGGAGATTGACTGGGCCGGCGCTGAGATGCTGGCTTTTGCATCCCTTGTTCTGGAAGGGATACCGGTGAGATTGAGTGGACAGGACAGCCGCCGAGGCACGTTCAGCCAGCGACACAGCTCATTGGTGGACGTTTTAAATGGTGAGCATTTTGTTCCGCTGAACCATCTGAAGGACGGCCAGGCGCCGTTTTTTGTCTATGACAGCATGCTCTCCGAAAACGCCGTCCTCGGGTTCGAATACGGCTACTCGTTGACCGATCCGCATACCCTGGTCCTTTGGGAGGCGCAGTTCGGCGATTTTGCCAACAATGCTCAGACCATCATCGATCAATATATTGCTGGGGCGGAAGTCAAGTGGCAGCGCCGCAGCGGCCTGGTGTTACTGCTTCCCCATGGCTATGAGGGAATGGGCCCGGAACATTCCAGTGCAAGGCTGGAGAGGTTCCTGCAGCTCTGTGCCGAGGACAACATGCAAGTGTGCAACCCCTCGACCCCCGCGCAGTATTTTCATCTTTTGCGGCGCCAGGTCAAACGCAATTTCCGCAAGCCGCTGGTGGTTATGACTCCTAAAAGTCTTCTGCGCCACCCTCTGGCGGTTTCAAAGCTCGAGGAAATGGCCGCCGGTCATTTCAGCGAGGTGCTTGACGACCCAAAAGAGATCGAAAAACCGGAGCGGGTGCTGATTTGCAGCGGAAAAATCTACTACGACCTGGTTGAAAAAATGAGGCAGATGCAGAGATCGAATGTCGTCATCATGCGGATCGAACAGTTCTATCCGTTTCCGGCCGAACAATTAAAGGGCCTTATAGCGAAGCAAAAAAAGGCGGGGCAATGGCTTTGGGTGCAGGAAGAGCCTGAAAACATGGGCGGGTGGAGATTCATCCAGCCATATCTGCGCAACATGCTGAACAAAAGCGTCAGCTACATAGGGCGAAAGGCCGCGGCGAGCACTGCAACCGGCTTCCATGCAGTGCACGGCCGCGAGCAGGAGGAGATACTGGACATGGCCGTAGGCGGGCCTTCGGAAAAGTGATCATAACAGTGAGGGACAAGGAGTGAGCATGAAGTTGGATGTAAGAATCCCCGAAGTGGGTGAATCGGTTCAGGAGGCCGTCCTTGCCCAATGGTACAAGCAAGACGGCGAGAGGGTCGTCAAAGACGAAATCCTTTTCGTGATCGAGACCGACAAAGTAACCCTGGAGATAGCCGCAGAAGCAGCGGGTGTCCTTCACATTATGGTGGGCGAAGGGGAGACGGTGGCCATCGGGACCGTTGTCGCCACTATCGAGGTGGATGCGGAAGAGGGAAAGACAACAACGGAAGCCGCAAGAGAACAACCTTCGAAGGATGAAAAGCCGGCGAGACAAGAGGCAGCTCCCGAACCGGCGGAGAAAGAGCCCGCTCCAAGGCCGGAACTGCGCGAGCAGGCGGAAGAGGGGCCGCGACGGTCGTTATCACCTGCTGTGCGCCGGCTGGCGGTTGAAAGACAAGTGGATGTTTCCCAGTTGATCGGAACTGGTCCGGGCGGGCGAATCACCAAGGGCGACGTACTGCTCCATCTGGAAGAAGCGCGACCCGCCGAGAGCCGGCCTGCGAAACACCAGGCCCCTGCAAGGGTTAGGGCTTCCGAAGAAGAAAGTGCAAAGGCTGCCGTCGATCGGGGAGCTCAGGCCCCAAGCCGGGAAGCCCCTGTCGTATCCGAAGCCGTAATAACCGGTGAGGAACGAACCAGTCGCAAGGCGATGTCCCCCATCCGGCAAAGAATTGCCGAACGCTTGCTCACCGCCAGGCAAAGCACGGCCACGCTGACCACCTTCAACGAAATAGATATGAGCCGGCTGCAGGCCATCAGGGCCCGATTCAAAGAGAGCTTCAAGGCAAAATACGGCGTTTCCCTGGGTCTCATGTCTTTCTTTGTAAAAGCCTCGGTGGTTGCCCTCAAAGAGTTTCCCCAAGTCAACGCATTCATCGAAGGAAAGGATATTGTCTACCATCACTATCACCACATCGGTGTCGCGGTTGGAGCCGAACGGGGGCTGGTGGTGCCTGTTATTAGGCACGCAGATCGGTTGACTTTCGCTGAAATTGAGCGGGAGATCTTGGACTACGTGCAAAAAATAAAGGAAAATCGCCTGGATCTCGCCGATCTGGAAGGAGGGACATTTACCATCAGCAACGGCGGCATCTATGGATCGTTGCTGAGCACACCCATTCTCAACACTCCCCAAAGTGGAATTCTGGGCATGCATAAAATCGAAGACCGTCCAGTGGTGGTCGATGGAGAGATCGTTGTGCGGCCTATGATGTACGTTGCCCTCAGTTACGATCATCGCATTGTGGACGGCCGGGAGGCGGTAACGTTTCTCAAGCGCATCAAGGAATGCATCGAAAACCCCGAACGGATCATGATGGAGATATGATATGGCGGTTCAGGAGAGCTTCGATCTGGTTGT
>Ga0068714_10001613_pt1 | contig 32101 bp, 26 predicted proteins | sample MTBNYHSulfiMetaG_FD_62988 | JGI IMG/M metagenome (GOLD analysis project Ga0068714, IMG submission 62988) | Enrichment culture microbial communities from rom New York Harbor, USA that are MTBE-degrading - MTBE-NYH (New York Harbor Sulfidogenic)... | ecosystem: Environmental > Aquatic > Marine >...
TCACGGGGTGGCCGGAATGCCCCGGAATCGGTGGCCGCTTTCCACCGGAATGACCGGCCGGAATCATCCGGAACAAGTGGCCGGAATCCACTGGAACAGGTGGCCGACTTCACCGGAATAAGCAATTGAGTCGGTAGCTTGGCAAGAATTCCGTAAAAATTTCTCGATTCTCGACAGAAGTGTACGAAGTCTTCACTTTGGAGTAACTGAAAAACCACACAATATCTGGGACTCCACCTTGAATTGACACCAAGCCCTTTCTTGCCTATACTTAATCCCAACAAACTGAATTAGCCATCCTCAAACTTTCGACTGACCTTTTTTTGGCTTCTGGAGGGCATCAACCATGAAGTGCCCGGCATGCCAGTCTGAAAACCGTGAAGAGGCCAAATTCTGCAATGAGTGCGGGGTCAAGCTGGAAATTGTTTGCCCAGAGTGCGGTAGACCAAATCGGCCCGGCAGTAAGTTTTGTGATGAATGCGGCCACAACCTGTCCATCTCCACAGGCACCGCCCCTAAAGACCTATCCTTTGATGAGAAAATAGACAAGATCCAGCGCTATCTGCCCAAGGGCCTCACCGACAAAATCCTCTCCCAAAGGGCCAAAATCGAAGGTGAACGCAAACAGGTCACCGTTATGTTCTGCGACATGGAGGGGTTCACGCCCTTGGTGGAAAAGGTGGGAGCCGAAGAAGCCTACGACATCATGGATCGGGTGTACGAACTCCTTATCCACAAGGTCCACGATTACGAAGGCACGGTTAATGAGATGACCGGAGACGGGATTATGGCCCTGTTCGGCGCTCCGATTGCATTGGAAGATGCTCCACAGAGGGCGATCCGTTCAGCTCTGGCGATTCACCGTGAGATGAACAGATTTAGCGAAAGGCTCAAGGAGGAAAGAGAAGGTATACCGGCTGTCAAAATGCGCATCGGCATCCATTCCGGTCCGGTGGTGGTTGGGACGCTCGGAAACAACCTGAGGGTGGAGTTCAAGGCCGTGGGAGATACAGTGAATTTGGCCTCTAGATTTGAAGGGTTAGCAGAACCGAGCACTACCTATGTGTCAGGCGAGACCTTCAAACTGACCGAGGGACTCTTCCGGTTTGAGGCCCTAGGTGAGAAGAAAATCAAGGGAAGGGAAGAGCCGGTCAATGTCTACAGAGTGATTGCGCCAAGCACGAGGAGAACCAGATTTGATGTCAGCGCCGAGCGGGGCCTGAGTCCTTTTGTAGGAAGAGAACGGGAGCTTGATCTTCTAATGGATGCCTTCGTAAGGGCTAAGTTTGGGCAAGGGCAGGCAATTTCTATCGTGTCTGAAGCAGGAATAGGCAAATCCCGGCTCTTATATGAGTTCAGAAAGGCTATAGCTAATGAAGATGCAACCTTTTTGGAAGGAAAGTGTCTGTCGTACAGTCGTGGAATTGCCTATCATCCCGTGATAGACATTTTGAAGGCCAACTTTGATGTTTTGGAAGGCGCTGGTGATGTGGAGATTAGGGAAAAAGTTAAAAATGGCCTAAAGTTATTGGGATTGGATCAAACGTCCACTCTTCCTTACTTTCTTGAGCTTTTATCGGTCAAAAACAGTGGCATAGACAAGATACCCATGAGTCCGGAGGCAAAGAAAAATCGAATTATGGAGGCATTAAGGAAAATTGTCCTTAAAGGCTCTGAAATGCGGCCCCTTATATTGGCCTATGAAGATCTGCACTGGATGGACAAGACATCAGAAGATGCCATGAGATATCTCTTGGAGAGTATACCTGGGGCAAGGGTTTTGATGATATTCACCTATCGTCCGGAATTTGTTCCCACCTGGGGCGGCAAGTCCTTTCATAGTCAGATAACTCTGAACAGACTCTCCAACCGTGAGAGCCTCATTTTGATTGCTCATCTCCTAGAAACCGAAAACATTGAGATCGAGCTTGAGCAGTTGATCCTCGAAAAGACGGAAGGCGTCCCTTTCTTTATTGAGGAGTTTGTCAAGTCCCTTAAAGATTTGAAGGTAATAAACAAAAAAGACGGAAAATACTCTCTTGCCAAAGATGCTCAAGACTTATCAATTCCATCCACCATACAGGACGTGATTATGGCCAGGATCGATTCCCTGCCCGAAACTGCAAAAGAAGTGTTGCAGATTGGTTCCGTGATCGAAAGGGAGTTCAGTTATGAACTCATAAAGCACGTTACGGCTCTACCTCAAAATGAGCTGCTTTCCCACTTATCCGCCTTAAAAGACTCGGAACTTCTTTACGAAAGAGGCATCTATCCGCAATCCACATACATTTTCAAACACGCGCTCACCCAAGAGGTGGTATATGATTCGATATTGACCAAGAAGAAGAAGAAATATCATGAAGAGATCGCCGGGGCCATTGAGGAGTTATTTAAAGACAGTATTGAGCATTATTATGGAACGGTGGCTGAACACTTCCTTAATAGTGAGAACTACGAGAAAGGAGCAGCCTATTCAAAATTGGCGAGCAAGAAGGCTGTGGAAACAGCTTCATTAAACGAAGCGATTAACTATGCACTTAAAAGAATTTCGGCCCTCGAGAAGTTACCCAGAACGGATAGCCTCGAGAAGAGAATTATTGATGTCCGCACCGTAGTGGGTCTTTTGATGCTGGAGATGAATTATTTCAAGGGAGCTCGAGAGGTTGTCGCTCCGGTCGTTGAATCGGTTCTCAAAGGTGGAATTGATAAAAAGGTGTCTCAGCTTCTGACAACAATAGGGACATACGAGTTTGTTGTAGAGGAGAATTATGAAGAGGCATTTGAGCACTTAGAGAAAGCTTTAGAAATCTCGAAAAAGGTAAAGGACACGGGAACCTTGTCTGCAGTTAGTTATTGGATCGGCTGCGCTCAATGGTTAAATTGCGAGCTCGATAAAGCGGCTATCAATATCGGAAGATCGGCGAAAATTGCTGAAGCGGTAAAGATATCCTGGCGAGAAGCAGTTATCAAAAGCCTTTTGAGTTATATGGCATATTATTGTCAGGGCAAGCTCGACCTAGCCCACAAAACGAGCCGGCAGGCTGTAAAAATTGCCGAAGAGAGCGGCGATATTTATTCAAAAGCATTTGCATATTCTTGTCACGGAATTTCTTGCTTTGGTAAGGGCTCTTTTCAGGAGGCCATTAAATTTCTTTCCATAGGTAATGAGTCTAGTGAGAAACTCAATCATGATTGGTGGCATCCGTGGAGCAATCATTTCCTGGGCGAAGTCTACTTCGAACTCGGACAATACCAAAAGGCAATGGAACATTATTACAAGGCGGTGTCTTTTTTCGAGCATAGTGGCTATTGGCCTTCTTCTGCTATTATATGTAAATTAGGTCTAATGAGAGCCAAAATAGTGAGCGGGGAAAAAAACTACAATGTAGAAACTTTTCACGGGTATACTTCGGCTGTTAAGGCAAAAGTCTATGAAGGATTGGTTCAGCGATATATGGCTGAAATATTGCTCAACATAAATGAAGACCGAATATCGGAAGCGAAGAAATGGATCAAGAAAGCAATCACAGCGGACAAAGAGAATGGGATGTTATTTGAGCTCGCTAGAGATTACTTGCTGTATTCTACCATTCTCAGGCACAATGGCCAGAAATCGCAAGCTCGAGAAAGCCTTGAAAAGGCCATTGGGATTTTCAATGAATGCAGTGCAGATGGCTGGGTGGAGGAAGCTGAAAAGGAAATGACCCCACTTTCGTAACAAAATTCCCATACCTTACGGTTTCAGGAATTCCTCTAAAGGTCAGGCCTACCGATATTATGGGTGACATTGATCCAGAACTTTGGCGTTTGAAGTCAACAAAATCTAATCTTCTGTTTCCCATCTATAGAAAGTGAAGGATTCCAATTCAATCCTTCTGTTTGAAATCTGATCCGTTCTCGATCCGATTCAAGTGCTCAGACGAATCGTGTGAGTCCCGCTACGTGGTCCAAGATGCGCGAGAGGATCTCGTCAGGGGGATTGTCATCGCGGCAGGGGAGATCAGTTAGGGTCGCTTTGGACAATCATGCACACACTTGTACCTTCTGGATGTACGATGGATAAAACTCTAATCAGATATCTCAGGTTGGAGGATTTCACGGATACCATTTGGATAAGCCCAGTCCGACCTCAGCGGTTTTCACCAATTTCCATCATCATTTTCGTCAGTCATTTGCTCAGTGTCTGAACTGAAACACTCCGGGCACCGATTATAAGCCCTCCAACGAAAGTGTGACGGCAATCAAGGCATTTCATGGTCGCTCGACCTGAAAAATCCTCTTCGTCGTCAAGGATTGATATCGCTTCTTCGGTATTGAGACTGTCGCATTTCGGACACCTGTCATAGATTTCCCCCATGAATTGGTTCCCACAGGAAAGGCACTTCATCCTCGTTTTGCTGACTCCGCTGATCTCATCCTGGGCATCGTCGCTGAGGAAAAGGTAGGCGCTGGAAGGATTTGAAATGTCCAGAGGATCAAGTTCCGCTCCAGAACCCTCATCCAGAATCGAACCAGTGCGATCGCCACCATGGATCATCTCGTCAAATTCATTGTCCCAGTCCATTACAATTCTCTATCCATATTTGACAGAAATAGCCAATGGGCGTGGACCGCGGTACCGCATCCTTATTTAGACACCTCTCATCCAGGTCGGACTGGACTGAGTTACTCTGGCTTCTACGAAAAGCATAAAAGCATGGCCGTCCCTTTTGCCGTCGCGTCAGGCCGCCATAGGAAATCTATCGGGCAGGATCTCAGCCTATTCTTTCAACTCCAATAAGCCTTTTTGCAGCAGATAATAACCATTTCCAGTAGTCGAGTAGGCAAGGATCCCGAACTTCTTTAGCGTAGCATCAAGAGATTCATCATTTTTAATTTTATCTGACAGTTCCACAACTAAGGCAATAAGGTGTTTTAGTTGAATGTCACTTAATGGAACGACCATATCCCCTGATTTAACCGCATGGAGTCTCTGAGTCAGGGCAGTGTAGGTATTTTGAAGAATGACTTGGAGATAGACGAGATCGGAATCATACTCCAGATTGAAAACCCGTTGAATTGTTCCAGGAATGGCACTGAAAAAATAGAGTTTTTTCTCGGCCTCTGCGGCTTTATCCATCATACTTGAAACATAGTCAATCTCATCAGCGATCATTTTCGCGTAAGATTTTTTTGTTTTTGTCTTCATTCCTTTCTCCTTTTATAGGTATTGTTTAGGCGGCACCTCTCAATTTTGCTTCGCTGCCTCCCAGGGTATCTTCTGAAACTGCTGTAGTTGTTGCAGGAACAGGGAAAGGGATTACATTTGACGGCTTTCTCGAAATTGTAATCTCATCTTGAGTTGAGGCATAAGTGGTTATCGTTGCATTGGTTCCCAAGTTCCAAGAAAAACCAGCATCAAGGAGTGCGCTACCACATTCCACATAAGACCTCGATGCTTTTTTGATCAAATCAACCTGCGAGTTCAAATCAATGAGTTGGAACCTTCCATCCCCGGTCTTTTTGAAGAGTTCGACTGATTTCCTCAAATAGACCGTCTTGTCTGAAAACTGCGTCTGAAAAATGAACCCCCGGCGAATCCTGCGATGTTTGTGAAGGGCCTGGCGCGAGATACCCAACATGGCGGCTGCCTCGGCCCCTGAGACAAAGTCTTTGAGCCGAAGCGATTGCAAGGTGTCCTCAAGCGCATTCTTTCGGGCCTTTTCTATTTTTTTTAGGGTTTCGGGGGGATAGGCCAAATCCCCACACCCAAAACATTCCAGGTATTCGACCGCCTCGACAGTAAACGGGCCGACATAATCATCCGTCAGTTCGAGATCGCCGTGTTTGATTATGTATGAACCACCGCACTGGTTGCATTTCATTTTGGACCTCATATCTCCTTGAAACTGTCAACCATCAAGAGATTAGTTTCATCGTCAATATAGAAATGGATATAGACATTCTCACCCTTGAGACCGTGTGCCTTGTAGAAATCAATGGGAAAATGCGGTTCAAAATCAGATGGCCCTGTCTTATAGAAATGCTTGATCTGCAATTTCATCAGGGCATCACGCATGTCGGACTCATCCCACCCGAACGCTTTCTCCGCACTCCTCATAACCTTATCGCGAATCCGAACATCACCATTTTTGACAAGTCCCTTAACAACCCCGAGACTGTAATATGGGGCCTTTCTTTCTTGAAGCCGATGTCGAGATTTCTTTTTGACCATAAAATCCCACAGAAGGTTGACGGTTGTCAACTTAATTTTTTGATTGTTTACAGAGAGCTGTTAGCTTTGAACAAAAGGGCCATGCATTACATGAGGCATTCCGTACATTTAAGACGACTGAGAACGTAACAGTAACCTTTCAATTATCTGCCTGTTTGTCTCCCCTGTCTTTATTTTGATTTTGGCCAATTTTTCTACAGCCTGATGGGACAAGACCAGCTTGATAGTTTTCCGGGCCGCCTTTTTGGCGGCGTTTCTGTTTCGAACATTGTTTTTCGTGAGAGACCAAATCCCTGACTAACATTCCACATTTTTCACAACGCTTCAAATTGGGATTTGTTTTCATAAATTCAAAAGGAGAAGTGAGCAGAGAATTTATACGTTCTTTCCATAATTCAGGATGCTTGACGGAGATATGGTGCACCAAGCCGAGTTTGTTCGGAAACCTCCGATTACAGCTCGGACAAGATATATCGTCTTCTTGCCCCTCTTTTTTCATCGGAGTTGGGGCGTTGCTTTTTTTCGTTTGTTTTTGGGGAACACGCACCCTTAAAGCCTGATCCTTGTGTGCATTCTGGTTCGATTTCCACTCCGTGAGTCTACGAGACGGACGCCCAGGACACAAATCAAAGTGGCACTCCGACAGATCCTCGTCTTCAAATGCGACCCATCTTCGGCTATATTCATTCGGAGGGAGGACATAAGCCCAATAGACCTCCTCTCCACAGAATTGACATCTTCTCCAGCCCATTTTTGTATCCTACACTGGAATCTTTATCAATGAACCTCCACCCATGCCAGCAATTCGGTGGAATAGCCTTTCTCCGGACTGGCGATGCCACGATGGCGGAGTTCGGTTTGAAGGGTCGGTTCCACAGTGTCCTGCAGCAGCCGTAGCCGTTCCTCAGCATCAAGGGTCCATTGGCCGGGGGGTGCGGTGAAGCAGGCCTGGTATTGTTTCTCAAGGGGCGGAACCCGTTTGCCGTCAGTATGGACGGCAATCGGAATAATGCGACTGCCTGCCTCTGATCCGCGACCGAATGATTGAACCAGCCAGACGGTGAGTATGGCCGGTTCATCGAGGTTCATTCTGGCGGTTGCGCCAAGGAGGTCCGGGGGAACTGCCTTCCATCGGTTGATCAGTGTATCCATGATCGGATGGTCAATGCCCATCAGGACAAACCTGTCGTCTTCCCGTGCAAGGTCGCGATCGAGGGTACAGGTAATCGGGGCGCCAATACCGTTTATGCTCACGACAAAACGCTTTTCGTCGATTCGGCTGAGGCTTCCTCCCTCTTCATGCAACGCCTGATCCAAAAAGGCCATGATACGGGACTTGCCTGCATCAATATCGGAAAGGGGTCTGTAGTCATCGAGGCTGAACCGATCCAGGTCCTGGAACAGCTCAAAGACGACCTTTCGCGCCTCGTTGGCATTGGCCATGGCAATTTCCAGTTCCTGACGGGTCCGTTTCAGCTCAGGGTCGGACAGGGCCTCTCGATATAACTGGTCGTAGCTCAATCGGTCGGTTAACTGCCCCAGAATCTGCCCCCGCAGGTCCTCTGTTACATTGCCCCTCTCATCGACCTTGCCCAGGGTTCGGGCGATTTCATTCAGTTTGTCCGTAAGCAGCAGGAAGATCCTTCCCTCTATGGTGTCCGACAGCACAAGATTATAGACCTGGGCCGTATCTTTCTGTCCATAACGATGGATACGACCGATGCGCTGTTCCACGTCCATGGGATTCCAGGGAAGGTCGAAATTGAAGAGGACCCGGCTGAACTGGAGGTTGATCCCCTCCCGGCCTGCGGCTGTGCAGACCAGGACCCGTGGTCCATCCTTCTTGCGGAAGCGCTTCTCAGCCGCCAGTTTCGTGCCGTGGTCGCCCCCCCGCAAGACCACCACGCCCTGCCCTGGGTAAGCCGCCTCGATTTCGCGGGAAAGGAGATCGACCGTAGCCAGATAGGTGACAAAAATGACGATTTTTTCCTGTGGGTTCTGGTTCCACAAGGCCCCCAGGCCGCGCAGGAGTTTAACGATCTTGGTTTCGCGTTCTTCGGGGAAGGCCGCCAGCAGCTCGGCGATCCGCATTCGCTCTTCGGGCAGACACAGGGAAACCGCAGTTGCCGCCAGCGTTTCGCCCTCTGCCGTGACAATTTCAGGGGAGGCCGAAGAGGCGGCCAGGGCCAGATCCTCTTCATCCATCTTCCTGAGCAAGTGAAGTTTCAGATCCGCCAGAAGCCGATCCACTTCAGAGCGCCCGATGGGATCATCCGGCAACTGATTTTCGGTATGGATGATTTTTCGGGCCTCGTCCATCAGGGCCATGTGCCCATCAATGTCGAGGGCCTGATCTTTGAGGATGGCCTCATGGATGGTCAAATTGAGCTGTCGTCGAAGCAGGGTCCTGCGAACCGCCGCAAAACTGGAGGCCGCGATCTTTTGGAAGATCGTCATGACGAATCCCAAGGCCCGTCCCTTGTTGCCCTGCTGTCTGGCCAGGTTGAATCCGTCGATCAGATATTGGCGAAGTCTGGCATAGAAGGCCCTTTCCCCGTCCGACATGGTAAAGGATTCCGTGTGTACCCATCTTCGGGAAAAAAGCTGGGACCCGTCCGGCGTGCAGGCATCGGCCTTGGTGCGCCGGAAGACCACGACATTCAGCCGGTGGCGCTGATCGACCATTTCGTCAGGTCCGTTGAACAAGGTGGGATTCAAGAGCTGGATCAACATCCAGAAACGGAAATGATCCCCCTGATGGGGCGTAGCAGAGAGGAGCAAGAGGTCGCGGGCATGATCGCGCAGGGCCTCGGCGAGTCTGTAGTTTTCCGTCTTGCGTATCTTGCTTCCCGACCTGTAGGCGGAGAGGTGGTGAGCCTCGTCAAAGACCACCAGGTCCCACGGCGGGGCCTCCATGAGGCGTTTGATTCGCGTGCGGCGTTTGAGGGTGTCCACGCTGGCGATCAGCCGGTCGTGTCTGGCAAAGGCATTGCTCCGGCGGTCGGTAACGTCCCCTTGTGAACCAAACACCTCAAAGTCCAGGTTGAAGACATCGTTCAGTTCACTGTGCCAGTTATTTACCAGACCAGCCGGGACCACAATCAAGGCCCGGGCCAGCTCTCCACGGCTGGTCAGCTCGCGCAGGATCAGCGCCGTCTCGATGGTCTTCCCCAGGCCCACCTCGTCCGCGATCAAGAACCGTCTGGGAGATGCGGTGGCTACATGGTGCGTTAGCACTACCTGATGAGGGAGGAGGTCGATTCTGGCCGCAGTCAGGGCGGCGGCATTGTCTATCAGGGGGAGTGCATGGGCCTCGATATGGAGCCATGCATTGCGGAGCCGATCCTCTCCGGCTGCCACGTTGGCCAGCATCTGTTCGGCGCGGGTTTTGACTGGGCGGATGGCGTCCTGAAATATCTGGCGCTCACCGCTCGGAAAAAAGACGCGGACATATCCGTCGGCAGTCGCGCCAACAACGATCCCCTCGCCGAACTCATGGTGGAAAACCCGCTGGCCAGGCTGGTAAACCGCTTGGGGCATCAACTAATCCTTGGGTGATGAAGCCCAACCCAATGCTTTCCATCGTAATCTGCATTGAAGTCGTCGGTATTCATAATCCGCTCAACCTCGCTCTCGGCCCCTGAAAACAGGAGACGACCAATAGGAAGACCGTCCGGCCCTGAACCCCGGTGCTTCCAGTAATACTGCTCGGTCGATCCCTTCATGGAGATTCGGCTCCTGCCGCTGGGCAGCCAGAAAATCAGTCCAGCCTGTCCTTCATAGTGATCCTGGAAAGAGAGGATGGCTTCCCTGACATCTGTTTCGATCCAAACCTCGGCGTCCTGTGCGGTGAGAATATCCAGACATCCCTCCAAACCCGAAACCACCATGGCATCCCCCTCAGCAGCAGGGAGGTCTTCGGGCCAGTTTTCAACACTCGCGAAAAACTGCCGCAAGGACAAAACTGCCTCTGGCCTTGTCACCTGGCCCAGTGCCGTTACGTCCCACAGAAGGCCAAACCCTCGGCGACACCAGCCACGGTTAAAGCGTGTTTGAACCATCAGGATTCCTCCTCACCAAGGTTCTCGAAGAGTCTAAGCTGAGTGACCTTTGCCTGGTTCCTGGCTTCCCAGTTGTGATAAAGCTGTGAGGCCAGAATGGCCGCATTGCGAACGGGCGAATCCGCGCCATGGTTTTTGAACCAGCCCAAGATGGCCCCAAGGGCTGGTTGCGGCTTGAAATTCTCGTTGTTGAGCGTGTCGCTCGCTGTGATCCCGCTCCCCTGAAAGCAGGCTCCAACCAGGAACATGGCCTGGTCAAAGTCGCTGGTCATTCCCTTTCGCTGTCTGCCGACCCATGACCTGGCGATGTCCAGAGGCGGGGTCAAATAGAAGACCTTCTTTTCCTCGTAGATCCACCCCCTGTGCACATAGTCCGAAGGCGCTGACCCGGTCCCCCGCAGGAATTTCTGGATCTGATCCCTTGGCAGTTCGCTGATGCCGTCATAAAGGCGCAGCAGCATGCGGGTAAAAGGCTCGGCATTGTGCGGGGGAGGTTGCTTGACGCCCCCGGCCTCTTCATCTAAAAGCTGATTGATCCCGACCAGGGCCTCCAGCACCGTCATTGGGGTATCCTGATCCTTGTAAACCCTGCCATAATGCCGGGAGAAGTATTCCAATGCCTTGCCCCGCCGAACGACCTGCATATCAGCCTCTGGCAGCCCTTCTTCCTGATGGTGCTCCAGCAGTTCCTGCAACTCGCGCACATCCCTCAGCACCTGTCTGCGAAGTTTGGCCCAAGATATGGGTTTGGGGTCTTCGTGACGCTTATGACAGACGTGAATGATGTCGTATTCGATCTTCTTGGAACCGAATTCCCCCGTGCCTTTGGTTTCGTCGCTACGGATCGGATAGGTCGCCCCAAGATAAAAACCTGCATCAAATAGCGATTCCAGGACCGATACCCACGGTGCGTCTTCACTGTGATGGAATGTGAAGGCGAGGAGGCCTCCGGGTTTGAGGATGCGGTGTGCTTCTCTCCAGGATTCGGTTAAAAGACGCTGATAGAAAATGTCGGCTTTGTCCTTCCCCATTTCCTCGTCTTTACCGGGGTGACTGGCGCGGTTAGAGATGGCTTCCAACGCTTTAGGTGTATTGAAAGCAGAAAATATTTGAGGATATGCTTCTTTGAGGCCTAACCGTAACCAAACATAAAAAAAATCTGAAAGATCTGAATAATGGATAAGAGATCCAAACGGAGGATCTGTAATTACCATATCATAGGAAGCACCCTTCTCAGAGGTTAATTCTGTTGAAGACGTGCAAGCCAAACGTGCTGAACTGATAACCGGATCTCCTGGGTAAGTCTTTTCGCTTTTTCCTTTTATAACCTCACTCAGCCCAGGGTCCTTCTCTGACAAATGTTCTTTACTGATCAATTCCCAAGGCATGTATTTCCAATCTATACACCCAGGTAATAGCTCCGCTTGGGAAGCCCAGTTGCCGCGTCCATATTTTGGGAAAACACAGTTCTCTATCACGGTTGATTTTGGATGGTAGTTGTTGTTTGAAAACATTGGTTCAGGTGTATCTCGCTGTGGATTCCAAAATGTAAACATAACTTGGTTGCGCAGATATTGTTGCAAACCTCCTAAGAGAAAGACTTTGGTATCTTGGTTGGAAGTATTACCATTGAAAATAGCCCTCAGCAAGTTGGCATGAACAAGGAGCTGCCGTGGGTTAAACATTTTAGACCAATGCGTAAATCCATGGTCCGGTTGAATGTACAGCTTACTATCGTTACCATGATCATACCTGTAAAGAGGCTCTTGCGGCCAGAACCCATCTAAATCTTGGCGTTTCCGTGCTTCCCATTCGCGAATAGCGGCATCGTAGGGGGCGCTGTTGTTAACGGGAATGAAGAAACGGCCTCCGTAAGACTGCCCTTCTCTGTGACATTCCGGGCAGTATCCCTGAATGGCATACATGGCCACCGGTCCGTTCTTCCTGGATGCTTTTACGCTGTCAAGGATGTCCTGTGTCTTCCCGCAGGCCCCGCAGGCAAAATTGCTCTTTTTGGGAACCGTGCCGCCGTCTTTGCCGGTTTTGGTGACAGCCCCCGTTTCCGGGCAGGTGATCTCATCCGGCAGTTTACCCCTGACTTCAATCAACCGACACCGGGCAGCACGTACCTGATTCCAGCGGATTGTGGCATCTACAGGGTCATCGGCGCTCCCACCATAGGGACGGCCTTCAGGATCTTTGCCTGATTCCCCTTTCAACCAATCGGGATGTACCAGGAGCGACAACTCCACTGTTTTGTTCTTTCTCTTGCCCATTACCCCAAAAGTTTCGGTTTGCCCGCAACAGGGGCATACCGCGCTTTTTGGGCCTTTGCCGGGACCCTTGAGTTTGGCCACTGCAAATGGACGCTCTGTTTCCGCCACTACCAGCGGCACACCCGGCGCCATGCGGGCATCGTGTTCTTCCAGATCGTAGAGGTTGCCGCAGTGTTCGCATCTGTGTGCCCAGGTTTTCACCGAAAGCGTTTTGACGGCCATGACCGGGCTGCTCATGATGGGGGTTCGGTGGCCGCAGCCGGTAACCTGGCAGGGGCCGTGCTTGGCCCAGAAGACATAGATGATTTCCGGGCCTTCGTATCGGTATCCCTTTCGTTGGTCGGGCGTCAGGGCCAACGGGTCGAATTCGTCCCCCATGATTTCTCCGGTGTCGATCCGGGTCCACTTGCCTTTATGGCCGCGCGGACAGTCGCAGGTGTAGAAAGGCATGATTTGGGGTTTGACCTCGGCCTCGATGTCGGACAAGAGGGCTTCCACCTCTTTTTTGTCCACCTGGGCCATCTCATTTTTGACAATGAACCAGGCCACAGGGTTGAGATCGTTGCCGTACATCTGCATCCCAAGACGCGAGCCTTCCACGATAGTGGTGCCGCCGCCCATGAAGATGTCGGCCACTTTAAGATGCTTGAAAGCTCCCTTTTTCTGGTGGTTCCCATAGTAGGCATTCCATACCAGCTTGGCCGCTTCGGAGGGATCGTCCGGGGCCTTGATGGCCGAGGCCAGCAGCATGGCCCGAAACACGCTGCTCCGCCTTCTCGCCCACCATTTGGACATCTGGTAGATGGGCTTGCCGGCATTGCCCTCGATGGCGGCGATCTGGTTAATGGGGATAATCGGAAAATCCACCTCGATGCACGTGGGCGGGCGGTTGGGGTCGGAAAAATCAACGGTTTCACACTTCCAGGTTTTACCTGCGCCGACCGCTTTGGCCACCTCTTCGGCCAGCCATTCATCCTTTGTCATGCCCTTGTCTTTCCAGGGCTGGTCTGTGGCCATGTCAGAGGCTCCTGCTGATTTCAATAAAGGGTACGGCCACTTCCAAAACGGTCAATCCGCCGTGGATGAGAGTAGGATAACCGCCTGCACTCTTCCATTTGCGGCGGCCATTCACATAGAGGTACTGTCCATGCACGCTCTGGATGGCCAGGTCGATGGGCGGCATCCAGGGGCCTGGCTCCTCATGTTGGTTATCCCATCGACCGCTTTTGTAGATCATTTTCAGGTATTCTGACTGCTCCTGATTGGCATCGGTAAAAAGCCCGCTGGCCGCATAACCGTGATCGGAGGTGATGATCAGGCGGCGGCCATGGGTGAGACGGCTCACAAGGGACCAGAAATCGTCTCCTGTCAGGTGTGATTCCGCCTCCTGGGTCAGGGAAGAGAGACCCTTTCCCGGATCGTCGTGAATGTGAAGCCGATGGTCCGGCCAGTGATGCCAGAAGACCCAATCCGGTTCAGAACCGATCAGATCGGCGCAATTCGCCCAGGCAATATCCACGGATTCGGTGCGGGCGCCCGGAAGGCGGTGCGATGCCCCCGCGCTATTGTTGCACAGAGACGAGCGCTGGCTGAAGCCCAGGGATTTGGCAAAAGGGGTCGTGTCGGGGGGCAGCTCCGCAAAGGTGGGACTGGCCCGGTGGATGGTGAATCCCCGGTTTTCGGCCTGGGCAAGGAGCCAGGGGACTTCCCTCAGTGAGAGGGCATCCAAAATCAGAATGCCACGGCCAGGCCCATTGGCATTCCACCATTGGACCAGCATGTCGGAGGTTCGATTGACCGATGCTTCGCAGGCCTGCCACAGGTCCCAGGCAGCCGTGGCCAGATAGTGATCGATGTCGCCAATGGCCCGATCCCGGTTGACGATTTCTGATTCGGCCTTGTCGGGCGGTATTGGCTGAGAACAGATTTCCCATGCGTAGGTTAAAATAGAGGACCATGCCTCACGTGGCCCTGCCTGCTGCAGGGTCCGAACCAGGTCGAGGGGCAGGGACATCAGATATCCTCCTTATCCAGGTCAAGCTCATAGGTCATGCCGTCCGGCAGCTTCCTGATCAAATCGTGAAGCTGTGCGCCCGTGAGTTGGTCGATTTTAAGCTCCATGGAGCGGATCTGGGTGCCCGCGCCGATGCCCCAGGATTCGATTTTGCCTAAAAGGTTGAGGGCCGAATTCGCCGGGGCCGTGAACTTCGTATAGCTTGCGCCCCCATCAAAAATGTCTTCGGGTTCGGGATGGGCGCCTTCTGTAGTACCTGGATCGCCAACACCCCCCGTGGTTGTACCTGTCGGAATGCCGCCACCAGGGACCGGCGTTTGTGGTCCGCCAACGGGGATGGGCGGTTGTTTCACACCGGCGGTGGTTGGCACATTCTGAGGCAGAAGGATGTGGGTTTCATCCAGATGCTTGCCGGTGCCCAGCTTGCCGCGCATCCGTCTCCAGGCCGCTTCCTCGTTCTCACCGTCCTGGACCTGTAGATATTCCATGCCACGAAGGTTGATGGCGATCAGCCCTTTGGCGCACAGGCGAATCATCCGTTCCTTGATCAGCGTTTCGCCTAACCAGGGGATACAGTCCTTGCCGCCGGGCCGGGGCTCCTTCAGTTCCCTGAGCAGCTTGCCGACCGGTTCGTTGTTCGGGGCCGCTTCCATGATAAAGTCCTGGAAGTCCTCGGGAATAAATAGGTTTTCGCGAATATGCGTGTCGATGGCATCCGGTATTTTTGCACCTTCGGCCTTGTGACTTTCCACATAGAAGTGACACTTTTTCGGCTCCTGGAAATTCCAGTTGGCGATAATGGCAAAGCGATCAAAACGGGCCTTCAGGATGTCCCGAAGCTCCTTCTGATATTTGGTCTGAAGCCTTCCGTATTCGGGGTTCTCCCTCTTAAACTTCTCGGCCAGAAATACGCAGCGGGCCAGGACAACGAGATCACGATCCGAGAACAGATTGGTGGAGCCGTCCCGAGGGATCAGGAACCGAACGACATTTCGGTGGGTTTGCAGGTTCTCTCGAAGCCAGACACCCAGTTCCGATTCGATCTTCTTTGGGGGTTCCGGCAGCACGAGCAACGGAATCCGATCATCCCAGTGGGGCGGGGTGCTCTCTTCTTCGATTTTCGACCAGGGATCGGACTGCCAGTGCCGGGGCAACACAATGACGCGATAGCGGGTGGCCACATCGGCGCTGCCCCCAATGACATAGCGGACCTCTTTGCCCAGATGATCCAGATCTTCATCGTCCTGAAAGAGCTTGTCGTTCCGGGCGCTGGCGAGGAGTTTGGCCTGCGGGTTTTCTTCCTCCTTAAAGATATACCGGTTGCCGTCTTCATGGATGTTGAAGCTGTTTTCGACCATGGCGGCCAGTTCGACCTGAAACGCATTGTCGTCAATGGGGCTGTCCCGCGTGATATCAATGTGCAGGGTGGCTTGATCCGCCCCGGCCTGATTGACCTCGGCCAATGAATGAAGCCAGAGCGCCCCGATCAATTCTTCGAGATGCGGCAGGGTCTGCCCAGTCCCGGCAATGGCGTCTTTGACCGCTTCCAGATTGCGAAGGGCCTTCTCGCGGAGTTTGGCGTGGTGCTGGTTGGCCATGGAGTCGAGTAACGCGGCGATGCCGCTCAACTCATTGTCAAGGCGGAAATCCGCAGCGGTGATAATAGCCTCATTTTCTCCGTTGTGTTTGTAGAGGTCCGCCAGGACGCGAATCAAATCGCGTGTTTCCTGGGCATGGGTCGCCATCAGCACCTGATCCTCCAAAAGCTGCATCAGGTGAGGCGCAAAAGGCCATGCATCGATGAATTCCATCCGCAGCCGCTCCTGCTCTGCGGGGGGCGTTACCCGGAGTCTGAAATACTCGGATATATGCGTGCCGATGAGCCCTTCGATCTTTGACGGATCGACATGAACGCGATTTTCAAACAGACGATGGAGGAGGAGTTGCAGCCGATCCTTTTTGGCGGAGGGGCTCTTGAAATCAACGATGACCGGGTTTACCCTCTGGATCTGCTGAAACGCATCGGTGCGGCCATTGCGGACCGAGACGATGAGGACCAGAAGGTCAGGGTGCTCCTTGGCGATTTCGGAGAGTATCTGAATGAAATTGAAGGCCCAGGTGCGCCAGGGATATTGTCGGGTGTTGGTCAGGCCGTCGTACCAGGTCTGGAATTCGTCCAGGATCAGGGCTGTTGGCGTGTGCTGGAAGAGTTCCAGGAGGATCTCATCGCTCGGGACGTCAGTCTTTTTGTCTCCCTGGCCCTCCCACCTGCCTCTGCAGTAGCCTCCGTGGGGATGATTCTCAAACAGCAGGTCCCACAGATGCTTATAGCGTTGACGGTGGAGGCTTTCGCTGATGACATGCATGCCCTCGCGCAGTTGGATGTCCCTGATCTTGGCATTGCCGAGCAGGACGGACCAGCTTTCGAGCCACTGCCGGGTGGCGGCGTTATCGCGCAAGGCGTGGTAGAGCACCCCCATCAGATGGGATTTACCCTGGCCCCGTTCGCCCTTGAGCGTTACCGGTCGGCCCTGATTGGGACCGGCGGCCTCAAGGGTTTTCAATACGTCATAGGAGGGGTATGTGATCCGAAGGAAATCCTCGGCCGGTATCTGCGTCGCCCCGGTATTATTCTTGTTCGTCAGCTCGATGGCTGTACCCTTCAGGCGGTGCCCCTTGAATTCCTCTCTGAGTTTCAGACCAAGCATGTCATCCTCCGAGGTTCAATGTGGGAGGTTGGGTTTGGATAAACCGGCTATCGGGGATTTGCCGGTGGATGGTTTGTGGAGTATTCCTACATTTACTTTCCTGAAAAATCAACCCATTTTACCAAAAATATGCCAGGCTATTATTACGTGATGGAGGATTTGGGATCCAAGTGGTGCTCTGGAAAGGAGAGAGGCTGTTTTATGGACAGGGGATGGTTGGAATTTAAGGATGGGCTGGTTAGAAAAGGCGAGAGTGTGCGCCTCTGTATGCGTGATCTTTCTACTTTAGATGTTATGTGGTTATAATATCCTGGCAATCTCCGTCAACCGGCGCGTGTTTGACAGCGCGAAAACGCTGGGAATCAAGTGAAATGGATTGTTCGGTTTTAGTCTTCTTTTAGATATTTACTTGTTGGAAGATCTTCACAAAAGTTTTTAAAATCTTGATAAGAATAATCGATGTTTTGCATATTTGGAAACACTTGCTCTACCCTTTTTTGATATTCATTTTCAGTGACAGATGGATCAATAACTATTAATTCTGCCTTACTTGGAATAATTGCCCTAATGAAAATGTCTGACAGATGATTGATGTCTGCAGGTGGAAAACTATAACCAGCAATAATAATTTGTTTTGTTCTGGGTAATGAAGAATGAATATTTCGTCTCATCACCAAGGAGTACCAGTTTGAATATTCATTCTTATATTTACTTGGTGAAACAAAAATTGGCTTAAACCACTGATCCTGGAAATAAATATAACCCGAAGTGTTTTTTCTTACTTCTTCATCTGACGCTTCCCTATTAATTTTGGATTTGCCATCTTCATTTTTTGTAATTTGCATAAGCCGAGATAAGTCACCCATTGGACTGTGGGTTTTCGGCCCCTTAAAAAGAGTGGTTGGTTGACCGAATTTATCGGATTGATGGTCCCATTCAAATAAACATACAGAGCCGTGAATATGATAAAGTTGTATGAGTGATGGAAGGTTTAAAGTTTTTTGACAAGGATTTAGCATTGGGAATAAGGAATTCAAACCAAATCCAGAGGAAGGAAACCAGAGATGTGAATGATAAAGAAGGGCATCCACCATTAAAGAGTCCCAATTAAAATTAATTATGTAATCTCCTGGCTCAAGGGCCTCGCACAACATCTTATGATATCGGCAAACATTTCTTGCACCACGGGGTTCATTGGGAGAGGTTACTGCTGCTCTGATGATAGCCTCAAAGTCCTCTAATAACCATCTATCTGACTTACCATTTTTCTCTGCTCTGGCAATATCACTTTCAATTTCTTCGTATAAGGACTCTAAACTGTAACCTTTCTTTTGCAGCTTGGGAAAATAATCGGTTGGAGTGTCTCCATCAGAAGTCCTTTCGGGAATATTATACTTCTTTCGTAAATACTGGCTTAATCCATGGGAATGTTTCATTCCTGAATTATCACAAAAAGTTGGAGCTCCACCACAATCTGACTTAATTCCTGCAACAAGTTTTTCAAGAATATTATATTGAGTAGGGAATTTACTTATCCCATCTTCATAACAGTAAGATGCTCCTGCACCTAATATTATTGCGGTTATTTTCCCATGCATAGTTTTCTATTACCAACCGAACGTGCTGGTCACCCGCGCGGCTGTATGAAAAAAGGATACCTGAAGCACTCTCGGGTTTACCCCGATATTCCACCGCGTCGGGCGCACTAGCGGGTTATGCGCTCTATCCTAACCCCCACAAAAACGCTCCTATTGCAAGTAGATTCAGCCATATAGGAGAAGAGTAGTCTATGTCTTGAAAAATGGCCGTGATTCTACACTTGACTGGGATCACCACCTTGGCACCATACATAGGGCCAGATGGTTCTCCATCTTCCGTATAGGATGCTTGCGAATAAACTCGTGCTGATGCCCTTGCCCGAGCAAACTTGGGAAAGAGATTTGGAAAGTCCGCGACGTACTTCTCTGCTTTCGTTCGGTCTGACTCCCACACCTTTGAGTCGAATTCCGTTTTTGGCCCGAAATAGACGGAGATTCTCTTTTTCTTGTTCTGGGTTATGCGTGGCATCGGGTTGATAAGTCCGTCAATTGCATCACGGCGTAGACGGTAGGGGCTCTTCTTAATCATAAAGCCGTAGTAATAGAATCGCAAAATAACGCATATCGAAGCTGTGACCAATCCGATAGGCAGCAACTCTGGTCTGGATACACTAAAGGTCATACCGAGCACAGAAACCTTGCATTCAGGTCCAAGAGATATGCCAGCAACGGAATAGGTTAGCACAATTAGTGCGACGGTGAGGGCAAATCTTCTCAATTTCTCGATGTCTGGTTCATTCACGAGTTATTGGTCCTTTGTTGCCCGCATAACGGCCCCGCGGATCAGCGGCGACTGGCCGCGCGAGTTTGCTCGCGTGGATGGACGTCCGCTGTAGCCGCGTGATGGTCGGCGCGAAGCGCCGAACAGCAGGCGGAAGGTAATACGCGAGGCCGATGGCGGGGCGCGTAGCGTCCGCGCCATCAATAATTAGATGTATCCACATAAAATTGGGAGTTGTTTGTTTCTATCCTCATAAGACGCCTCTGCAAATCGTTCCATTATCTCGTTAACCCGCGGAACACTGGGCAAGGCTCCGTTTCCAGGGTGTCAGGATCGAGAACAGATTCCTCTGTAACCTCATAATCCAGCAGGGGACGGCCGAGCAAACTCAGGGACCCCGCACTGCGGTCAGGCCAGTAGATGGCATAAGGCCTCACGTTCATGTGACGGTAGATTTTCACCATTTGAGGGGGACCACCTATGCTTGGATGCTGTCCCTCTCGAATCATGTCGCGTAAGACCTCAAAGGGTTCCATGTCAAAACCGCCAACAGTCAGGCGTTTACGGGCTCTCAACAGGTCAACTATCCGCTCCTTGGCCTCATCGATGTAGTCTCCCGTGAAGGCGATCTGCTTCTTGCCCTTGACGCCACGCCATTGCCGCGTCGGACGATAGGTGAACTTCCCTATGGATGGATCATAGTGAAGGTGCCAGATGTAGAATCGCTGTTTTCGCCAAGAGTAGCCTGCGAGGATAAAGTAGGCATCCGGCGGGTCGGCCTTTCTTTGCTTTTTCGGGAGGTCATGGATCTGTGCTCGCATTTGATTAAACACGCGAACTGTGTGTCCCTTCATGTCGCAAACGTCCATGGCCCTTGATCGGGACGGTGGATGGCTGGAAATCGCATTGGCCATCTGGATCATAAGAGGATATGCGTCATATGTGTGCCCGGCGAAACAGATCACGGCATCGGACCTGGGCAGCATCATGATCTTGGGGCAGCAGTCCCAGGCACAGCCCATGCGCAGCCTACTGTCAGAGGCGATTAGAAGTTCCTCCGCGTCTCCCACTGAACGAAGCCATGCAATACAAAGAGTCATTCTGTACTCTCCGGCCAACAATAATTAGAGGTATCCGTATAAAATGCGAAATTGTTTGCTTCAGTCGGTAGAGGCGCATCTGTAAATCATTTCATCATCTTGTTGACCCATAGAACTTTAACGGGTTATCTCTGCATTAACGTTTTCGTATGTCGTGTTATGCGGGTCAGCATAGGACACTCTCATTCTTAAAGCCCATCCACTCGAATTTTTCGATTCAACCACACTTACATATCTCAAACCAGCTACAAATTGAAATCACTTTCCAATAGAGTCGGTATTGGGAAGCTTGGAACGAGACCGCTCGGGAGTTTTCTGTTTGCGGGCCTCCGGGATGTGGTTGACTTTGATGCTATCATGTCCAACTTGGCAGCGATCATTTTCTTCTTGTTTCCGTCGGAATCGCAAAATACAAAACCCTGCTCTCCATCAGTCTGGAGTAACGGGGTTTTGGGGCGACCTTTTACCATTTCAAGTCCTCGTTTCTTGGTGGGTTGAAATAAGGAACTTGCTTCGGAACCATTTCTGGTCTTAGTTTATATCTAACCTATCTAAAAGTCAAGGGAAACCGGTCACCTTGTCTGTTAACGACTCAGTGCCTGAGCCATGATCCGTATCCACCACACAGCCGGGTTTGACACATAAGGCCACAAGCCACTCATTTTTTTCAGAAAACGGCGACTTTTTTGATGGCAACAAGATTGATCGTAAGTGTCTGGCTATGATGAGTGGTGGGGAGAGTGGTGGTCACGGCGCCAAATACAGTGACTACCACGTGGATAACTCATAAATTCAGCGCCACCGATTTTGACATATATCTGCCATCAAGTTCAGGCTTCTTAAAGTTAAATATCCAACGATATCAATAAGCTATGCAACCATGATCTAAGGCAATTTCAATCTTTTGCCGATTTCAGACGTGCAGCAGGTTGTCTACAATTCCTAAGAGATGGAGCACCCGCTATTTATTGCACAGATGTAGATTCATTGAATGGATTCCCTTGTTAGAAATTTTCCTCAAATTTTGGTAGGATGCAGGGAAATTGCGACGTGAGATTGAAAGCAGCACCCTCAAGGCTGCTGAATGTATCTTTGCATCAGGCACTTTTCAATGATTGCGTCGGTAGCCTTGTAAAAATTCCGTGAAAATTTCCCGATTCTCGACAGAAATGTAATGCACGTAGTCCTCACTCGTGATCAAAGAAATTGAGAACGCCGCCATCCCACATATTGTGGTATGGGCAAATTAGGTTCTTATTCAACAGGTCTGGTCACATCGGTGGCTTGTAAGGCTCTTCACTTAGTTTTTACTGTGATGATTTTTGGGATATCCAAAAGAAGGGAAACCAGATCCCGGATGTTAGATTTGGAATTAATATCACCACCTTGCTCGGCAACTCCAAAAACAAGTTTATAACAAACTCTCATGGAACCATGATTTCCTCCCAGAAGCTTGGGGTTATGTTGTTGGATTGGCTTGGGTGGGGTTTAAATATGATTTATTGTCCCCTTCCGGAAGTGAAGAAAACAGTGCCTTATTTAGCTCAGCCCTGCTTTTCGGAGGTTAGAAAGAATTTGTTCCAGATGGGCTGGATCTTTATAAGGATAAACCTGTTGAAAATACTTGAATGAAAAATCGGGACTGATATGCATGACTGCATCAGCGTATTTTTTGGCGTCCTTCTCCCTCCCCATTGCGATGGAGACATCAATCAACCCAAGCAGAGAAGCCATCGGGTTGGTTTTGTTCTTTTCTGATCGATTCAGGGCCTTCTTGTAAGCAGCAAATGCCTCTTTAAAACGTCCCGCCTGCCGATAGGCCTGCCCCAGGATTGAGAGATACCAGTCTGGACAATAGGGCGTCAGCCTAACGGCTCTTTCAGCCAAAGACACAGCCTCATCAAATTTTCCCGAAAAAAGCATTACATATGCCAACAGCACATGGCTTAAAGCGTTGTTCGGCCCCATCGAAACGGCTTTGAGTCCGGTATCAATGGCCTTTTCATACTTCCTTTGGTTAAGATAGATCGTACTCCATAATGAATAGAGATCGGGTCGATCTCCCCCCAAGTTGGCAGCTTTTGTTGCAAGGGCTTCGGCTGTCTGAATAGATTTGGCGGGGGATTTGCTGAATCCAAACCAGGCGTCTATGACGTAGGTCCAAGCAAGCTGTGTCCAGGCGAGAGCGTAATTGGGATCTATTCTGACAGCTTTTTCGAGATATTCTCGTGCCAGCTGATTGTCTTTTCTGGAAAACCTCTCAAACAGACCAACGCCCTTAATGTAGTAGCCCCATGCAGCCAAGTCCTCTGTTGTTTGTTCTATTGAAGCCTGTTCCCCACTGGTCAGTTTCACCTCCAGGGCGCCAATAATTTTTAAGGTGATTTCGTCCTGCATCTCGAACAGGTCTTTCAGTTTTCGATCGTAGCGCTCAGCCCATAGCTGATACCCGGTAGTCGCATCAATTAGCTGGGCCGTTATCCGAAGGTTGTCCCCGGATTTTTGAAGACTTCCTGCCAGAACATAACGAACACCGAGTTCCTTACTCACCCGCTGAACCATTACAGGCTCATCCTTGTAAACGGAAGTGGAATTGCGTGCAATGACAAACATCTCCGATATTTTGGAAAGGGAGGCGGTAATGTTTTCGGTTAGACCATCCGCAATATACTCCTGATTCGGTTCTTCGCTGAGGTTGTCAAAAGGAAGCACCGCAATAGAGGGTTTATCGGGCAAAGGGAAGGCCATTTGATCAAGCGATTCGATTTCGGTTTCGGTCTTAATAGATTGGCGAGGATAAAAAGACCAATACAGAAATCCTGCGATAGCTGTTATCGCTAGCATAAAGGCGATGAGTACAATCCATTTTTTTCGTTTCCGCTTCAATAAATTGAAATTCTCTGCGGCTCCAGCATCTGTTATCACACGATAAACCCTAATGGGCTCCGCAATGTTTTTGGCCCGCTGCTCTCCGAGATTCTTGAATCCCAATTTAAGTTTATTCTTGATCTGATCAAAAATGGTTCCCGATATACAAATACCGCCGGCTTCTGATAGACTTTCAATTCGACTTGCGATGTTGATGCCGTCCCCATATAATCTATCCCCGTCTTCAATGACATCTCCCAGATTGATGCCGATTCGAAACGTCATTTTTTGATCATCGGACAGTTCGGAGTTTCTCTTCCCCAGCTTTTCTTGGATAGCCACTGCGCATTCCGTGGCATCTACAGCACTGGCAAACTCGGCAAGGAGGTTGTCTCCGGGAGAATCGACCACGCGCCCACCGTAACGCTGAATGAGTTCTGTCATCAAGGCGCGGTATTCTTTAAGCCGACTGACCGTACCGGCTTCGTCTCGCCCCATGAGTCGACTATACCCTTTGACATCGGCACTTAAGACTGCACTGAGTTTTCGTTTGGTGCGTTCCTTGGTCATGGCCTTAATCGTCTTCCGTATGCTATGCCCAGTTTTTTCATCCTGCTCCTCAAGGTGCTTGGATTCATTCCAAGTAATTTAGCAGCTCCCTCGGGACCGTGAACCCGCCCATTGGTACTGTTTAGGGCGCGATGGATATGGCGTTTCATTACCTCGTCCAGCGTGGGGAAATTCTCCTCCTGAGTGGACGATTCCTCCCGGTCATTGTCCTCCTCTTTCATGAGCACATCCCCGAAATCCAAAGGACCTTCCCGATTCAAGATCAACTCGCGCTCGACCACGTTTTCCAGTTCCCGGACATTCCCAGGCCAGTTATAGGAAATTAATTTTTCTATGACGCCCGGAGCGAGGGTGGGGGCACCTGGAAGCTTGAGGTCAATGGACTTTCGTTCAATAAAATGATGAACAAGGGACGGGATGTCCTCTCTTCTCTGTCTAAGTGGCGGAACCGTGATGGGAAAAACATTGAGCCGAAACCACAGGTCCTCTCGAAACCGGTCCGAGTGAATCATCTCCTCCAAATTCCGATGGGTGGCAGCAATAACCCGAATATCCACGTTCATGGTCTTCGATCCGCCGACCCGTTCGATCTCTTTTGTCTGGAGCACGCGGAGCAGCCTCACCTGGGCGGCCGGTGTGAGCTCGGCAATTTCGTCGAGGAAGATCGTCCCTCCATGGGCCCTTTCGAAACGGCCTCGCTTTTGTGACAAGGCACCGGTAAAGGCGCCCTTTTCATGTCCAAACAACTCGCTGTCCATCAGTGCTTCCGGAATAGCGCCGCAGTTGACCTTGATGAACGGGCCGTTCCTTCGAGGAGATCCGTAGTGAATGGCATTTGCAATGACGTCCTTTCCAACGCCTGTCTCGCCCAGGAGGAGCACCGGGCTGTCGAGCGACGACACCTGCCTTACCATTTCCATGACATTTTTCAACCCAAAATCCTCGCCCACGATCCGGTCCCCGGTAATGCGCTTAAGTTCGCGCTGAAGATACCGGTTATCGTCCGCCAGCATCTCCTTTAGTCGAACGATTTCCTGGTGCTTGAGGGTGTTGGACATGGCCACGAAGAAAGGTTCTTTCAACGTGGCGTACAGTTTGGCGTGGTCCTGGGTGAAGCGGTCATCGCCCTCGGCAAGGAGGGCCAAGGCACCAATGATTTGATCGCCGATGATGAGCGGAAGGCTCATGGCCGATGAGGAGGGCTCATCCAGCGCTTCCAAAAGGCATCGGGTAACCGGCTCTTCCATTGGTTTGTTGAGGACCAGTACCGAGGGGAGATGGCCTTCAAACCACATTTGAGCGGCTTCAGTCATCGCTTCTTTGGCCTGGGGGGTAAAGGGTATATGCAGATTCATCTTTTCGGCTTTTCCCTGCCGGGCGCGAGCGATGATATGCATGGCCCCCAACTCGTAGGCATGCCGCTCAAGGTAGATGGCATCGGCAGGCATATGCTGCGAGAGATATTCCAGACACGCTTTAAGGCCCTCTTCTATTTCCAGATGCCCGCATATTCTCAATGTGATTTCGCGAAAGAATTCCTTTTCATCCACAGGCATGCGCTTCTCCGCATGGAAAGTTTGATAGGGTGGTGGCAGAATCGTTAGATATCGCAAAAATAGTCCTTTTTGTGATATTTAGCAATCCATTATTGCGAAATAACACATTTTAACGGCTATGAAGAACTTAAGACGCTGTAATTATTGGCTTATGTTCTTTGGCACGAAAATAGCTATATCAAATTGGCAGCAGAATGAAGGAGGCAACATAGATGAAGTGGATCGAACTCATAGTTGTCCGGGCCGTGGATACCCGGCACAAGCCGACCATCATTCGGTTTGTGGATCGTTTCATGTCAAACGAGCGTACGGATCAGCTCAAAGCAGTGACAATGTATCGCAATGCTTTCGTGGAAACCGATATTTGCGTTCACCTCGAGTGGGAAATGGATCGTCATCAACCGACCAGAAGTGAGGTCGGTATCGGACTGGCCGCGGTTCTTGAGGAATTCGGCCGGGTGTACCACACCATATGGATTCAGGATGAGAAATCGGGAAATGGAGAAAAACCATAGGGAGATTTGGAAATGGAACCCTTCGCAATCGAATACGCCGGAATGTGGTCAAAGATGACCGAAAGAAAAAAAGAGGCCAGTAAACTATCTAACTCAGAGAGGCCAAGGCACTTGAAACGGTGGTACGGCCAGATATTGGTCACCGTGAGAAAGATGCTTGTAGAAAGGAATTCACGAAAATGAGAAAATGCCTTCATTTAGACAACCAGATAGTTAAAATTAGACACTTGGCAACATGGACTATGGAGATAGACATGAAAAAAATCATTTTGTTTTCCATAATCATCGCCCTTTGTTCCTTTACTTTATCTTTTGCGGGCGAAAGAGAGGCGGAATCGAATCATAAGCGAACGGATTCCCAACCCATTATCGACATGCATATGCATACATTTCAATGGGACATATATGGGAATCCACCGCCTCCCAACTTGATTTCGGGGAAAGTTCCGGACGCCAGATCAAACGCTGAAGCGTTAAAGGCCTATGTTGCCCAAATGGACCGCTACAATATTGTGCTGGCAGTTGGGTCAGGTGAAATGCAAATGGTGAAAGACATGGAGGCTCACGAACCGAATCGCTTTATGGGCGGTATTGAATTTCCCAAATATACCACGCCGGTCAACAAGCGGATGGAAAAATGGCCTGCTGTAGAAGTGCTCAGAAAACAATACGCTTCAGGGCAACTGAAAATAATGGGGGAAATATCTGCCCAATATGCCGGCGTATCCCCCGACGACCCAAAACTGGAACCTTATTTCTCACTCGCTGAAGAACTGGACATCCCGGTCTGTCTGCACACCGGTTTCGGTCCCCCCATGTCGCCCTATATGGGTGACCCTGATTTTCGGATGCGACTGGGGAATCCGTTGCTGCTGGAAGACGTATTGGTAAAACACCCAAGATTGCGAATTTATATCGCTCACGGCGGGTATCCAAACCTTTCGGACACCATTGCGCTGATGCTCATGTATCGTCAGGTCTACATGGATATCTCGGGAATAGACTGGTTATTAACGAGGGAGGAGTTTCATTATTATCTCAAGCGGCTGATGCAGGCACGCCTTGGAAAACGAATCATGTTTGGTACGGATCAAATGATATGGCCGGATGCGGTCCGCATGGCAATTGATGCAATTAAATCAGCTTCTTTCCTGACGGGTGCACAAAAAAAAGATATATTTTTCAATAATGCGGCAAGATTCTTAAGACTGGATACGGCAAAATATCTGAGTAGTTCATCAGATAAATTATCCTCTCAGAACTCTGAAATGGTTAGCATCATCAAATCGGAGATCCGACTCAGACCTGCAAACCCAGGAGATCAGCGATCGGTATCATTCGATTTAGATTTAGTCGGCGTTCAATCGGCAGCTGTCCAGGTCACCGGCTTTGATATCGATGGGGTGACTGAAACCGAAATGTATGTCAACAAACAGAAAGTGGCGCTTCCTCAGGAAATAGTGGGAGATATAGTGCCGAAAACGGTTACGATTGACCTTGATAAAGACGCTCTAAAGCAGGGCCGGAACACGGTCACCTTTGTTTTTGCGGATGCTGTTGGGGGAACCACCGGTTTTTCCATTCTTGGACTCAAGATCATTCTGCGTAAGTGATCTAAAGGGAGGCGAATGACAATGAGTGATTACAAGGAAACAGTTGAAAATCAAAAAATAGAAATTATGGAACAAACGGCGAAACTATCCAGGCTACTCGGGATGGTGCCGACTGATGATACCATTGATATTCAAGATCCTGTGACCCATGAGTCAACGGCGTTATCTGATTGGCTCAGTGCGACCAGGGACGCCTTTTTGACATTGTCAACATCGATAAGCAAAGCATTAGATATTCAGCTACAATGAGAGCATCAATACATAAGGGGCTGTGATAAGATTTCCTATCAATAATATAATGACCCAAAAGGCGGGCGATTTCCCTGATACTACACCTGTAGCTATGGACACAAGGCGTCAGATCGACCCGCAGGTAAGCTGATTTTCATCTTTCGAAAAAGGAGCAAAGACCATGGACTATGAGCAAATGACCGCCCCATGCGGATTGGATTGTTTTAATTGTGCATTTTTTCTTGCCCCCGAGAACCCGGATGCCAGGAGCCAGATTGAACAATGGTCCCGGGAATACGATATTTCACTGGAAGTCATGAAATGCCAGGGATGTCGGAACCATGATGGACGGATTCCGCTTCACATGCATCTATTCGGAGAGTCACACCGTTGCGCCGCCTATGAATGCTCAAAGGATAAAGGACATCGGTTTTGCGGGGATTGCGAAACGTTTCCCTGTGACCATCTCCACCCTTACGCGGACAAGGCGGGTGAGTTGCCCCACAATATCAAGGTGTTTAATTTGTGCCTGATTCATAAAATAGGAGTGGAAAAATGGGCCGAATCCAAAGCGTTGAGTGTTCGCAGCGTCTACTTCAATAAACCCTGGTCACTGACATAGTGGGGTAACATCGGTGCAATTTTGAAATACTGGCCTGGCATTACTGAGACTGGCCGTCGTCGCAAGTGGCCTATCAATCGTCAGAAAACCTGAGTTTGGGACTATCCATTGGCACGAAACAAAGTCAGCAGAACAGCATGCAAGGTGGCCCTCAACATCATTACCTTAGGGTCCAAACCTGGAATGGACCGAGTCCTCCCTGCCACCATCGTGGCCACGACGGAAGAGCTGCTCCTCGCTTCCGGCGTTGTGGGCCCAAGAACATTAAGATTGTACAAGTCAAAACGAATGCCTTCTATCCACGAAGCCTTTGACTGGATGCTCCCGGGGCAATTTGAGGCCTTTGCTCATAGAAAGGCGTTTTGTGAGCGGCAGGTCAGAGAGGGTATCAAGACCGGAGCCAGGCAAGTCCTGGTTCTCGGGGCGGGGTTCGACACCTTGGGATGGCGACTGGCACCTGAATTCCCAGGAGTGAAGTTCTTTGAAATCGATCACCCGGCGACCCATCATCTCAAGGCCAAAGGCATCGAGAAGATGGGACGGCGGGATAATCTGTTTCTAATCGGGGAGGATCTTGGTAAGCGGCAGTTGAAGGACGTTCTTGAAATCGATCCATTTTGGGATCCGACCGCACAAACAGTTATTATAGCGGAAGGCCTTTTAATGTATCTTTCTTCCGAAGCGGTTCGAGATCTATTTTCACAGTGCGCCCGGATCGTAGGTAGGGGAAGCCGGATCATCTTTTCCTATATCCCCACCGGCGATGATGGTCGCCCGGATGCCGGCTCATGGACGGGACTGATGCTCTGGCTTCAAAAAATGGTGGGCGAACCATGGCTTTGGAGCATTCGGCCTGAAGCGCTCGGCGGGTTTCTGGAGGAGACGGGCTGGAAAAATGGCCTGGGTCAAGTTGAGACGACCCGTAAGCAGGGTGTGGAATTTTATGCGGTGGCTTTAAAATGATGAACGATACCCCCAATAGAAGATACGAACTTGATTGGCTACGCGTGCTGGCCATTCTGTTCGTATTTCTTTATCACAGCACCAGATTCTTTAATCTGGGGGATTGGCATGTCAAGAACGTCAACACGTATGTATGGGTGGAGATGTGGAATGTTTTCGCCACCAGGTGGATGATGCCGCTTTTCTTCATCATATCGGGTGCGAGCCTGTTCTATGCCATCGGAAAATCAAACGGTTTTAGAAGGTTCTATGTGGACAAGTTCCTCAGGTTAATGATCCCCGTCCTGTTTGCATCTGTTACTCACAGCATGCTGCAAGTATATTTGGAACGATTAAACCACGGGCAATTCACGGGGTCTTTCTTTTCGTTTTTCCCTGAATATTTCAATGGTGTTTATCTCGGGATAGGCATCCCGGGAAATTTCGCCTATCACGGGATGCATCTCTGGTATTTGTTCTTCCTCTTTATATACGGCCTCATCTGTTATCCCCTGTTCACTTGGTTCAAGGGAAGCGGGCGGGAAGTTCTCAATTGGATTATGAAAACGTCTGCCATACCTGGATTGATGGTTGTCTGGTTTTCGATTCCGCTCTTGCTGATGAAGGCGCTTATTCCACCGCCTGTATTAAGCGTCGGCTCAGGCGGATGGGGGTTTCTGTATTATATCTGGTTTCTCATTTCGGGATTTATCATCGTATCGAGTGATCGGCTCCAAGCACAGATCAAGCACCAGTGCTGGATGTCCCTTCTTTTGGGCGCAGCGTTGTCAACATTGTACCTGTTTCAGTTGTTCAGCCCATCGAGAGTGATCCTACCGGCCGGGATGGGTGACTGGATCTATGAACTGCTCTCCATCCTTAGCGCCTGGTGCTGGTTATTCGCCATCCTCGGACTGGGTATGGGCTACCTGACCTTTGACCGCCCTTTTCTCCGGTATGCCAATGAAGGTGTGCTGCCCTTTTTCATTCTTCACCAGACCGTCTTGTTGGGAATTGGGTATATTGTTATGACCTGGGAAATTCCGGATATCCTGAAATGGGCGGTTGTTTTTACCGGTTCCTTCATTGTCATCATCACACTCTATGCATCCGTTATTCGTAAATATGACCTGTTTCGCTTCTTGTTCGGGATGAAGACCACGCATCCTTTTTTCCATCGTTTTCGCAAATGGCAGGTCTTAAGTCTGTTACATTTGTTCTACATCGGGTTAATCGTTTTTGCAGTGTTTAATCAAATCAGCGCTCGGCAAAGCAGCCGATCCCCAATGCCGATGACATATGATCCTTTAACGGACATCATATTGAATGGCGGCACAATAACCGATCAGTCACCAACCGGGGTTCGTATAGTCGACGACGAAAATGCCTCGATCGGCAGGGCGATTGAGTTCCTCTCGGGCGCCAATGAACGCCCAGAACCACATCCGGAGGGTTATATTGACATGGAATTTTTCGCTCAGGCCGGTCAATACTTTGTCTGGCTGAGAGGAAAAAGTGATAAGGATAACAACTACACGGATTCCGTGTGGCTTCAGGCGGATGATCAGATCGGGACCGGCAAAGGGTACATGATGGGGAATTGGCTGGACATTCATCCGGTAAGCGACTATGGATGGGCAGGTGAGCGTCATAATCCCATTCGCATTCATTTGAAAAAGGATGGCGAACACAGGATCCGTATTCAGCCACGGCAAATACCCCATCGAATTGATCAGATCTGGTTGAGCCGGTCTCAATCTCGGATTCCAAACACGACGGCTCCCATTCCAGACAAAAAGTGAAACCCATTTTCCAACTTTAACGCATTCCAAGGAGAATAGTCGAATGGCGGAAAAGAAAATTGACAAAAGCACATGGGCGATTGGCGGAGGCCTGCTTCTGGGATTGGGGGTGGGGTTCTTTTTTCTGAAAGCGTCCGCCCTAGCTTTTGTGGGGAGCATGATCGCCGGGCTGGGGTTAGGCCTGATCATAACCTCGGTATTGTCAGGCAAAAGTAACAGGAACAGGAACAATAGCTGTGAAAAGTGAAATGACTTCTGGCACCAGTGCAGTATTCAGGCGCTGGGTTCCGGAAATATCCTTTCTCTCTGGGGTGGGTCAAAGAGAATAAGACCTGTGATAGAATGATTTTGGCGGTTTTACCCAATTCTGTGATAGGCCATGGATGTCTACGCTCTCCAGACCGGCCCAAAAAGTGACTTATCTAAAATCGCGATCAGCGAAGAAAAATGATCGGGCCTAATTTTAAGTTCTGCGGCCACTCGAAGCGCCTTCAAATCAAGTTCGTGAACCACAATATGTAGTGCAGACCTCCTCAAAGGTTACCCTGGCAAAATGCTACTGTTCCGATATAATGTGCAACTTTTGAAGAGGCAGCCCTCCTTAACAACAATACTTCAGGTAATCCTGCGTTTGCTCATGCACAGAAAGTGAAGGATTCTAATTCAATTCTTCTGTTTGAAATCTGATGC
>Ga0068714_10001614_pt1 | contig 32097 bp, 24 predicted proteins | sample MTBNYHSulfiMetaG_FD_62988 | JGI IMG/M metagenome (GOLD analysis project Ga0068714, IMG submission 62988) | Enrichment culture microbial communities from rom New York Harbor, USA that are MTBE-degrading - MTBE-NYH (New York Harbor Sulfidogenic)... | ecosystem: Environmental > Aquatic > Marine >...
CCTTGGCGTCATAGCCTGAAAAGAGCCCGTCATTGAATGCAAATGCGTCGGCGATGATAAAGCCCGCATTGGTGTACTCGGTCACATACTCGGTGAAGTATTTGTTGTTGTCGAGGATGTACTTGATCATGCCGCCCAAAAAGGCGATATCCGTTCCGGACCGCAATGCGGCATAAAAGTCCGCCTTGGAAGAGGTCTGGGTGAAACGGGGGTCCACGCTGATGAGCTTGGCGCCACGTTTCATGGCTTCGGTCACCCATTTAAAGGAGATAGGATGATTGGCGGCCGCATTGGAGCCCATGATCAGAATGCAGTCGCTGTTTTTAAGGTCGATCCAGTGATTGGTCATTGCGCCGCGTCCGAACGACTCTGCCAGAGCCGCAACCGTGGCGCTGTGTCAGATACGGGCCTGGTGCTCGATGTAGACCAGTCCGAGGGACCGCATGAGGGCCTGGATCAGCCAGCACTCCTCATTGTCCAGGGCGGCGCTCCCCACATTGGCAATGGCCGTCGTGCGATTGACCACCTGGCCCTTGGCGTTCTTCTGTTGAAAACTCTCGTCCCGGGTCTTTTTGACACGTTTGGAAATGGTCCAAAGCGCCCAGTCCCAGGATACCTTCTGCCATTGGGTGCTGTAAGGGGCGCGGTACAGAGGGGTTGTCAGACGGCTGTCATTGTTGGCCAGCTGACTCAGAGCCGCTCCCTTGGCACAGAGGGCCCCTTCGTTAATCGGATGGTCCGGGTCTCCCTCGATGTTGATGATTTTTCCTGCCCCTGCCTCTCCGGTGCTGCAGATTACACCGCAGCCAACCCCGCAATAGCAACAGATGCTGGTTGTTTCCTTGGCAAAGCGAAGCTTCAGGGTCTGGGCGTGTGATTTGAACGGCTTCAAATCAAGGCCCAGGCCCAGAATCGCAGCGCCTGCAGCAGAAGCTCCTGTGATTTTGAAGAAATCACGACGCGTAACGTTCATGCCTCCTCCTTTCTTCCATCAAGTTTTGAGGTTAATGAGGTTGATTAAATTAATTATATTCACGCCCGGAATTGGAAATTCAGGGCAGGCACACGCATCGTAAGGGCGTCAGCCATTGAGAGAACTTTAAACGCCCCCTTTTGCCGGTCTCTGCCTCCGTTTGAAATGTTGACGGCTTCGTAAAAAGTGATATTTCTCACAGAGCTCTCGGAGAACACAGAGCGAATATCTTTGAAATATTGTAACACTTCAGCCATCTGAAAACATGGCAGGAGGCCCATGGGGCGCCTTTTTCAAGGGCGGCATCCATAAGGGACCGCAGCGCCCGGGACCGGCTCTTTTGGATGTGCATACCCATTGTTTGGAGGCAGCTGGATCGACCGTCCCATGAAAGGACACACCCGGGGCGCTGAAACCGGCCGAATTTCGCCGCGCATGCTGCCGTTCGCACGAGCGACGGAAAGATTATGCAGCCCTTGAAAAAGGCTCCCCATGGGCCGAACCTGTTGCGAAGCATTTTATCAAAAAGCTAAAGAGTTGCGAAATATTCAATCCCGCTTACAGCCCCGCTTACAGCGGGGTTGCTGTGGCTAAAATGATCGCCCTCCTTGATAGTGACCAAAAGTGAGCGTTTTTCCGAGGTCTGGTTGAGAATTGCGGCATGGCACTTTCTGCTGGCGCCGGCACACTGTTTGTGCCGGCAGGACATGTGAGGCGTCAACGCTATCTGCCGTCTGATTAAACACCCAAAAAAACTGCTTTGTCAATACTTTTTTAGGAAAATCAAGATGTTAAATATATCAATACTGACATAAGGTCTGGCCTGTAAAACCCGGGTTGAAGAAGGAGGGGCCCGGTGCTATAATGAAAAAGAGGTTGTGAACCGCCAGCCCCAGGACACATTACCGTGAAACGCGCAACCATTCTTCTCCTCTATACAGACCGGTACTACCTCGTCAAGCAGGTCTATCCCTTCGGGCTGGATATGATTGCCAATACCCTCCGCCACCATGGACACCATGTCATCATCGAATATCCCTTTCTGCCTGGACCTGATCTGGAGACAAACCTGCTCCATATCTTGAAAGAGGTTGGACCGGATGTGATCGGCCTGGGGATACGCAATCTGGATACCTGTCTGTCCTGCGAACCCTATGGAGATTACGGTGGAGATGATTTCAGGACCTTCTATTTTCTTCCCGACATCAAGAAAATCGTGGATCGCATCAGGGCGCATTACCCCGAACTACCTGTTGTTGCGGGTGGAGGGGGGTTTACCATCTCTCCGGAGGCGATCCTGGATTATTTGGACATTGAATACGGCGTGACAGGAGAAGGCGAAGAACCTTTCACGCAGTTTGTGGCGTTCTTTCCCGACACGGAAAAGATCCGGGGGATCAGCGGGCTTGTCTACAGGGATGGCGAGGTGAGGGCCAATCCAAGAAAGGCCTATGCCTTTTCTGAAGAGGTCTTCCCCAATGCGCGGGAAGGGAAATTCCGGTTCGCCTTCGAGACAACCGGCCTCCCTGTGCAGGTGAAGCGGGGGTGCAACCAGCAATGCAGCTACTGCGTTGAGCCCATCATCGAGGGAAAAGACGTCGTTTTTCGTCAGCCGGGTCGCGTTGTTGACGAAATAAAGACCATCGCCCAAGGGAATGACGGCATCAGACACATCTTTTTTGTGGACACGGAGTTCAACCTGCCCGATCTCACCTACTGCACCCGGCTCATTCAACGGCTGATGAAGGAAGGCCTGCATGAACGGTTCAGCTTTGCCTCTCAGTTTTTGCCCAGGCCCTTTAATGCCGAGTTTGCAGGGCTTCTGAGTGAAGCGGGTTTCTCCATTATCCTGACCTGTGATAGCTTTTCCGATACGGTCCTGAGACGGAATTATGCCTCCTATGGCCTGAAGGACATCCGGAATACACTGGAGATCTGCGGGAAGATAGGGCTGCCCTGCACCCTTTCCATGATTTTCGGACTTCCGGGCGAAACCCATGAAACCGTAGACGATACCATTCAACAGATGAAAAGCTACCGGCCGGGTTCTCTGAGACGCTACGAATATACGGTGGGCGGCAGGATCTACCAGGGTACCCGGCTGTGCCGAATGATTGAGAAGGGAGAAGGGATCCAGCATCTCTACGGGAGCCGATCCCAAGGCTATCTTTCGCCATGTTACTTCTGCGCCCCGGAAAGCCCGTTCAAACTCAAACAATACATCGAGGAAGGCCTGGGTTATGCCATTCCCTATGTAAACCGGTATGATCAGGGGTCTGATCGATCTCTGGCCATTGCCTACATGGCGGACAAGGGGAAGTGGGAAGAAGCTGTTTCCATCTTTTCGAAAAGCAGTCTCGCCGCCCGATCACGGATATATGACTACCTTTTTCGAAAGCAGACCGGCGCAGGAAGGGTGGATGAAGCGAGGATCGTATCTTTAAACCTGCTCCGGGCCATAAGCGAGGACGGAAGCGGCGAGTATGCTGAACAGGCATCCCTTGCCCGGTTCTATCTCAATTGTCTGGGTCGTTAGGCCGTTTCCTACCTGAATCCATTTTCCTGGGCCAGCAGGTCCAGATGAATCGTGGCCAGGTTTTCCAGTTCCAGGGGCGCCACCTCTTCAAAGGCCTTCTTGTCGATGGTCTTGATATACCTCAGACATTCCCGGCAGAAATAGACCCGGAAGCCCTCTTCCTGCTCCGCCTCGAAATATCCCAGCTTCTCCTGTTCCTCGGCATTGCAAAAAGGGCATTTGATCCGTGGAAAGGGCCATTCCTCTCCGCAAAGCTCGCAGTGGAGATACCGCTTGCCGGTTCTTTCAAAACAGGCCATGTCCGGCTGAGACCCGCACAGGGGGCAGTAGCCTTCACGCCACTCGTTCTTATCCATTTCTTCGGATACTGCGTCACGGAGACACGCAATCGAGGGTTTCAAGGCTGTCTTTCCGAGAAAAAGAAGGACGTTGGGGTCCAGTTTCACCTCTGCGGCCATTATGGACACTGCCTCTTCATCCTGCTTCAAAATTGCCCTGAACAGCCTGCCCGACCAGTCATGGGCGGCCTCTGTCTTGTTCAGAGCCGTTTTTATCCCCTGCACGTCATGCCTCCCAGCATCGATCAGGTGGGCCAGGAATTTCTTCAGCAGGTCGGCAGCCGCATTAAAGTCAAGGGGCAGATCCTCTCTTGAGAAGAGAGGGAAGCCCTCCTGCCGCTGGATATCTCTCACCCCCTTTTCAATGCGAACTGTCCTGACATCGGGTGTTGAGTGGGCCATGAGATGCACCAGTTCCCGGAAAGGCAACAGGGCAGGCTTGGAAGGAGGTCTCTGCCGGATCAGGCGGTCAATATGGGATATGAGATCCTGAGTCATGTGTCGTCTCCATTTTCCATGCGGTTCAGAAAAATCGCTTTGGGTTCCAGGTAAGAGGCCGTTCCAGACGGCTTTATAACAAGACATCCTATACCACGGAAAAGGCACAATCGCAAGCGCATAAGATACACCCGCTTCTCGGCTCCACGGGGCAACAGTTTCCTTCGCCGCGCAGGTATGATTCTTACCGTAACGTACAGCATCTCGAAGACGCGCCTGCCCTCATATCCCATCGACTGCGGGGGGAGTCCCGATGCGGCGCTGCATGCTTTCCAGGAAAGATTCCACAAAGGGGATGACCTCTTCCGCCTTGAGGTCGTCCAGGCAGCGGCTCCTTTCAGTTCCCCGGCACCCCTTCTGGCGACAGGGTTGACACGGCATCCTCTTTGTGACGACACAATGTCGATCCCCTCTCGGGGCCCAGGTGATCGGCGAGGACGGACCGAAGATGCCGACGGTCGGAACACCGACAGCGCCCGCGATGTGAAGGGCCGCGGTGTCGACGCCGATGAAGAAGGCGCACAGCCTTAGAAGTGCAGGGAGGTCTCCAATGGACGTTTTTCCGGCAAGGTTGCAGATCGTCCCTCCGGGCCTTTGTGTCAGTTCCCGGGCACGCGCCCTTTCAACCGGAGACCCTGTAACAATGACTGAAAACCCCCACCTTGTGGTGATGTGATTCATCAGTGACACCCATTGGCTGGACTGCCATTCCTTGTACTGCCACAGGGAAAACGGATGGATGGCTACGATCGGCCTGTGGTCCGGGATGCCGGCCTCCCTTAAGATGGCCAGGGCGCGGCGTTTCCTCGGTTCCGGGACCGTCAGTGTGGGCGTGCAGTCATCCGTATAAACACCCAGGGGGGCGATGACGTTCAGATGATGCTCAGCGGCGTATTGAAAAGTTTCGTTCTCCGGTTTGACCAGATGAGTAAACAGCCTGTTCCGCCATAACCGGCCATCGTCTGCAAACCGGCCGATCCGGTACCGCGCCCCTGAAAGGAACGCCGCAACGGCCCCCCGGGACCCGGTCCGGAGGTCGATGGCCAGGGAAAACCGGGGCTTTCTGAGGGAGGCCAGAAACCGGGCCTGATAGGCCAGTTCATCTCCGGTCTTTCTTTGGCGCTTATCCACGGAAATGATGCGGTCTGTCCACGGACAGTCTTCAGCCAGTTCCCTTGCGTTTTCTCTAACGCACACAACGAGTTCATCCTCAGGGAAATGCCGGCGCAGCGTCCGGATGGCGGGTATGGTGAGGACCACATCCCCGATGTCGCCCAATTGTATGAGCAGGACACCTCCTCTTGCTTCGGACAGGGATATGTTTCCTTTCACCAGCATGGGCGCCTCTCAGGGACATCCTTTCATGTGCCATAAAATCAGCTGGGCGTATACCTTCAGCTTCCTGTTCAGATCCTTCTTCAGGCAAAGGGTCATCCCCGCGCCTAGAAGCGAAAGGAGCGTATTGACCATCAGACGGATAAAAATGACTGCGCGTACAAAGGGATACGCCGCCGGCCGCCATTTCTTAAAGTAGGCGTATCTGGACCGGTAAAACATGATTCTGGCGTCCGCCCTGCGTTTTACGCTCATTCCCTGGGTATGATAGATCCGTGCGGCGGGAACAAAGCAGTTCTTCCATCCGGCCCGCTTCATCCGGTAGGCCCAGTCTGTCTCCTCCAGAAAAAAGAAATACCGTTCGTCCAGGAATCCCACCCTGTCAATGGCCTCTTTCCGGACCATGATGCAGGCGCCGATGCAGGAGTCGATCTCGATAGGCCCTTGATGGTCCTGTCTCTTGCTCGGGAACCGTCGTGGAAAAAGAAGGCGCAGGAGGGTTTCATTGGATATCAGGGACACCAGGGAGGGGAAATTCGCAATGGAGTTTTGCCTGGACCCGTCATCATTCAACAACTGTCCGCAGGCAATGGCAGCCTCCGGCTCGGCCTCCATGAACGCATGGAGACTGCTGACAGCACCCTCGGTTAGGATGGTGTCCGTATTCAGCAGTACGGCATAGCGTCCGCGCATTCGGGAAAGGGCAAGATTGTTTGCGGCTGCAAACCCAAGGTTTGTTCGGTTCTCAAGGATGTGGATATTCGGGAATCTTTCCCTTGCCGCTTCCACGCTTCCGTCGGAAGAGCCGTTGTCCACCAGCCAGATCTCGAAAGAAAGCCGCCGGATGGTTTCGTAAATCGAAGCAATACAGTTGAGCAGGAGACCTCTGGTATTCCAGTTCACAATAATAAATGATATGTCGTGCATCGCCCTGTCGGTTGTGTGTGCTGATCGAGAAACAGCGGCTCTCGAGCAAGAGCCATGCCCCGGAACCGTGCCTGAAGGTCGGTATTTGAAGCGGCTACAGCTGAGCCGGTTCAAACCCCTGGGGCGTACCCTGTTCGAATATGGCCTTCGGCAGAGGGCTGTTGGAAATCATCTGCCTGATCTCGAGTGTCATACGGGTGGCGCCTTCATGATCTCTCAGACTGATTTCTTTCGCGTAGAGCATACCGTCTCTGTTCTGAAATCCGGAAAACGACATATAAGCCTCCTCTTGACAGAACCGGACCCTCCGGGGGAGGAAGGTGTCGGGATACAGGTCAATGACCTGGATATCAGCGTTCTGTTTATTGATCAGCGAAATCTGGTCGCCTTTCATGGATCGGGCGCGATGGTAAGGAGGCAGGACCGGGTAGGCCCTGGCGAGGGACCAGAGAAGTTCGGGATTGAGCGGCAGCGGGATCAGTCTTCGCAGGTCCGGACTCCCCAGATGGCCATGGTAATGGCGCTTTTCAGAAAAGGAAATGATATCCAGGTTTGGCCCTTTCATCAGGATATGGAGCAGCGGCTGGCCCCATGGATGCGTGATTTCGATCTTGATCGTGGACGGATTTCGTCTGGCCACGACCAGGACCGTTGCCTCGGATTGAAACCCCTGCACCTCAAACAGGAGCGCTGCCGAAGAAAACAGGGTTTCAACCGCACGTTCCTGTTCTTCGAACGCCTTGACGACGCGATCGATTTCCTGGCGGCCAAGGGGAGGCGACAGCGGGGCCGCCGCAAAGTAGGCGCAACCGCTTAAAAGGAGGAGAAGCGCGACCGAAAGCAGCCTAAGGATGCAGGGAGTTTTTTTTCCGTAATGATTCAATTTTTCTTTTTAAAAGCTCCTGCACATCGTTTATCTTTTCTTTGAGCTGTTCTTCCTGTGAAGGGCCCAGGGATAGGGCCTTTTCATAAAAGAGAAGGGCCTTTTCGTAATCCTGTTTCTTGCGGTAGGCGTCTCCCAGATGCTCATTGATGGTGGGGTCGTCTGCTGTGAGTTGTGCCGCCTTTTCAAGGTGGTGGACGGCCTCGTCGTAGTCCCCCTTCTGGTAGTACACCCACCCGAGACTGTCCATGATGTACCCGCTGTCAGGCCTTATCTTCAATGCCTTTTTGATGAGCGCCATGGCTTCATCCAGGTTGATCCCCTGTTCGGCATAGGTATACCCTATGTAGTTGAGGGAGTCCGCATGGTTGGGATCGATGTCAAGGATCTTCCGCATCTGTTCGATGCATGCTTCCTTGTCGCCTTTCTTATCCAGAAGAACCCCTAACCGGAAAATAAGGTCAATATTCCTGTGGTCTAATTTCAGGCCCTCCTGAATGGCCGCGATGGCCTCGTCATATGCGCTTTTGGCCTCGTAAACAGATGCCAGCATCAGATAGAGCTCAATCCTGCCCCGCTCCAGTTCGATGGCATGCGTAATGACCTGGACGGCCTCATCAAACCGTTCCTCTATGGTCAAAAGATGGGCGATCTGTATCTGGGCGTTAATGAAGTACTTGGAACCGGAACGAATCTGCCTGAATTGTTCCAGGGCCTTCCTGACATCTCCTTTCTCTTCGAAGGCGGCAGCGAGATAGTATCTTGATTTATCATCATCGGGCCAGGCATTGACGATCAATTCCAGTTCTGCAATCGAATCATCAATTCGACCCTGTCTCAGATAGATAAGTCCAAGTGCCTGCCGTTCAGGTTCTCCCGGTCTCGAGTGTTTCCGGATCTCCTGGACCTGGGCCTCGGATTTTTCCTGGAGCCCCATTTTCTGATACAGGACGACCAGCCTTTCCCGGGCCGGGATATTATCGGGATACAGTTCCAGCAGTTTCTCATAGGTGGAAACGGCATCCCCTTTTCTTCCAGTCATCTGATACAGGGTGGCCATGTCAAAAAGGGCCGGCTCCAGGCCTTCATTGAGCCGCAACGCTTCGCCAAGGGCCTTCTCTGCCTCAACGTACCGATGCATTTCCAGGTTGATGCGGCCGCGGTAGTAATGGGCGACCACCAGGTCCGGGTTCTGTTGGATCAGGGTGTCCAGTTGATGAAGGGCCTCCTTGAGCTGTCGCTCTCTGACCAGTATGGTGGTCAAGAGGAGCCGTATGCGCTGATTCTCCGGTTCCATCTCCAGAATTTTCCGATAGTGATTGACTGCCAGGTCATCTTTTCCGATGAGTGCGTAGAGATCTCCGGCCAATGTGACGCTCTCCATATCCGTGGGATCGAGATCGAGCGCCCTGCGGGCATGGACCAGCGCCTGGGGGTATTCCCCCGCCTCTTTCAGGAGCAATGCCATTTTCTGGTGGAGATAGACTGAATCGGGGTCTTTTTGAATAGCGGATTCAAGGTATTTCCGGGCCTCCCTCGGATCACCCTGGGTCAGGGCGATTGCGGCCATTGTGAAATTCTGATAGGCCTGCTGGACCTGGTCTCTTTCCGTAATCGGGACCACCTCGTCGGGCTGTTGAGTCAGGGGTTCCTGTTTCAGAATGCCGGACGATGCCGGCATACACGCGGAGACCGCCCCTGCGAGAAAAACGAGGAGATAGACCCGACAAGATGTGAGAAAAGTATATATGAACGCCCGTTGATTGCTGAGGCGATTGATGTTGCAGGGTGAAGCAGTCTGTTTCATTCTTCCTCTTTAGGGCCGAAGGTTGCCCCTATCAAGGGCTGGATCCAGAAGGTTTAAAAGTTCAACCTTTTTCCGTTTCGGCCGCGGGGTTAACCTGGGACGACAGGAGCGGACGTTCTTTATTTCAGAAAGTCCGCAAATTCCTCCTCGAAATTGGGGATTTTTTCCTTCAGCCACTTTTTGACCTGGTTGATGATCTTTTCCTGGAGCTGCCGGATTCTCTCGCGCGAGATATTGTATTTATCTCCAAGGTCCTGAAGTGTTAACGGCTTCTCGGCCATGATCCGGTTGTCAAAGATGTCGGCCTCTTTACCCGAAAGGGTCTTGCGGAATTCGTGCAGGCTCTTAAGGAGCATTTCACGGTTTTCAACCTCAGAGAGCTGATCGTCGATGGGTGTCTTCGGGTCGGGCAGGAAGGCGCCAAAGGCCTCCCGCGAATCATCGCCCACAGGTGAACTGAGAGAGACCTCCCAGCCGCCCAATCGCTGGGTCATTTCAACAACTTCCTCTTCTTTAACGTCGAGCCTCTCTGCCAGGAGCCTCGGTTCCGGGGCGAATCCCTGGGCAATCAGTTTATCCCGCTCTTTGGCGAGGTTAAAAAAGAGCTTGCGCTGGCTCTGGGTGGTTCCGATTTTGACCAGCTTCCAGTTATCCATGATGAATTTCAGGATATAGGCCTTGATCCAGAACGACGCATAATATGAAAATTTTATGCCGCGATACGGATCGAATTTCCGGACCGCCTGGAGGAGGCCCAGATTTCCTTCCTGGATCAGGTCCAACAGGTTTTTCGTCCAGTATCGGTGGAAATCCATGGCGATCTTGACAACCAGTCTCAGGTTGGCCGTGACGAGTCTATAGGCCGCCTTGTCATCCTTCTGTTCCTTGACCCGTATGGCCAGCGCTCTCTCTTCGTCTCTTGTCAGAAGGTCATAACGCTTGATTTCGATCAGGTAGATCTGGAGCGGGTCGAAAGGGACCAAGGCGGTTTCCGCGATCTGAACGGAGGGGGGCAGTATCGTCTCCTCAACCAATTCCATGTCAGACTGGTCGTTCATCTCCTCTGGCGTGTATGTCTCTTTGGTTCGTTTCATAACAAAGACAGTGACGTCCGTCCCACCCGCTGATACCCGCAGGTGATTTAGGTCTTCCGGCTGTTCGAATCCTTACGCGTCTTCAGTGCGGGATCACCTTCATATACCTCTTCTTGCCCGCCCTCAAGAGCAACGAATGGTCCTCCATGTCCTTGGCGCTGATCAACTGGTCAAAGGTTTTGATTTTTTGACCGTTCAGGTATCCGCCCCCCTGGGCAATCAACCGGCGGGCTTCACTCCTTGTTTTGCAGAGGCCTGTATCTTCAAAAAGGATATAGGAGGGAATCCCGGATTCAAGCCCGCCCCGGCTGATCCGGTAAACCGGCACAGATTCAGATGCGGCCGATGCATCGGGACCGAATAGTTCCCTGGAGGCCTTCTGTGCCTGATCCGCAGCTGCCTTTCCGTGGCACAGCCGGGTTGCTTCGTAGGCCAGGACCTCCTTGGCCTTCCGGATATCGGAACCTTGCAGACGCCGGAGCCGTTGGATCTCATCCATGGGCAACAGGGTGAAGAGGGACAGAAACCGCCCGATATCCGGGTCATCCTGGTTGATCCAGTACTGGTAGTATTCATAAGGAGAGGTCATTTCAGGGTCCAGCCAGATGGCTCCCTTGTGTGTCTTACCCATCTTGATGCCCGACGATGTCGTCAGCAGCGGGAATGTAAGGCCGTGAATAATCTCTCCCTCCATGCGTCGTGTCAGGTCCGCCCCTGCCAGGATATTTCCCCACTGGTCGTTTCCGCCCATCTGGAGACGGCAGTCGTAGTGCTTGAACAGGTGCCAGAAATCGTAGGCCTGCAGCAGCATGTAGTTGAATTCGATGAAATTGAGCCCTGTTTCCAGTCTGGCCCTGTAGCTCTCCGCACTCAGCATCCTGTTGACGCTGAAGTGTCGGCCGATATCTCTCAGGAAATCGATATAATTGAGACGGGTCAGCCATTCGGCGTTGTCCACCATGATGGCCTTGCCCTCGCCGAAATCGATGAACCTGGCCAACTGTTCTTTCAGGCAAACGGCGTTTTCACGGATCTCTTCACGGGTAATGATGGGGCGCATTTCGGTCTTGCCGCTCGGATCGCCCACCAGGGCGGTTCCGCCGCCGATGACCGCAATCGGTCTATGCCCTGATCTCTGCATGTGCACCAATGCCATAATAGGAAGCAGGCTCCCTGCATGGAAGCTCCTGGCAGTGGGGTCAAAACCGATATAGCAGGTTACCCGCTTCTCCAGCATACGAGAGACAAGGAACCTATCCGTAACCTGTTCAACAAAGCCCCTTTCTTCAAAAATATCTAATACGTTTTCCACTTCACTCCCCTAAAGCATTCCTTTCATATCCTGATGGAAGTCTCAACCGGATGACCTGACCCGGTTTGCCCAGATCTTCCATCTTCTTGCCATTCAATTCAAGGTCGATGCCCCCGGCGTTGCCGATCAGCAGCTCAAAGCCTTTATGTGCCCGCCACTCCGGCCTGCTGTCGGGACCCAATATGTATTCCTTTGGTTTTTCATTATCGATGATTACCCTGACCCAGGTCCTTTCCCTGATGCTGGCCTTCAGGATCAACGGCGGTCTGTCGCTATCAGGGGACGAAACCGCAGCCGGGGGGGATGTTTCAGGTTCCGCCGGCCTTGTTGCTTTCAGTGAGGCGTCCTGTTCCACTGACTGCGGAGAAGGGGCCTCCGCCGGTTTATTCTCCTTTTTATCGGAAACTTCCGTGTCGCCTTCCCCAGGGACCGGATCTTCTTGAGGCAGTTTCCGGTCAGGAGCGAGGGGACCGGGCGTATGTTCCGCGTCAGCTTGCGGCGCCGCTTCTTTGTCCAGTTGGATGTTCCGGACTATCGGCTCATCAGTCGGCCGCTCGTCTGCCGGAGGCATGGAACTCCGTTCCGTTGCTTTTTTCGAGAGAGCTGGATCTTCTATCCAGTCATAGACGGCAAGCCCTCCGGCCAGAACGGCAAAGACCAGGAAAAGATAGAGCGGTCCTTTTTTTCTCCTGGTCACCCTTTGAAGCGGTTTTGGCATGGGCTGGGGCCGGGGGGCAATCTCCTGGTACAGCCCGACGAGGCCCTCCGCCGACAACCCGAGTGCCCCGGCATAGGACCGGATAAATCCCTTTACAAAGGTGGGCGATGGAAGACGCTCCCAGTCTTCGTTTTCCAGTGCCTCAAGGTAGCGGGCACTGACCTTGATGCGTTCGCAGACCTGGGCATATGTGAGCCCCAGTTCTTTTCGCTTATCCCTCAAAAGGGGGCCCAGTTCTTTTCCGGAAGGAAATTCCCAGTCGCCTCTTTCCTCATTGAGTGATTGATGTCCGTCCCCGCCCATGGTTGATCCAGCCTCAGAAGATGATCTTGGTGTATGCCTTTTTCCTCAGCTCCTTGATCCAGGCAGAATATCTCCTGTCGAGCTCTTCCCGGTAGAGGATCGACTGAATCGCATTCCGAACCTGTTCGAAAGATTTGACGCCCCCTCCATCCCTCTCTACGACCCTGATGATCCGAATGCCATCCGGCCTGATAATCGGCTTGGCCACATCTCCGGAAGACAAGTCCTTGATGAGCTTGGCCATTTCCGGGTTCAGCTCTGAGAGCTTGAACACACCGAGATCGCCGCCTTCCCTGGCCCCGGGGCCACTGGAGTATTTCCCTGCCAGCTCACTGAAATCCTTGCCGTTCTGGATCATTGAAAGAATTTCCTGGGCCTTCCGGTGAAGGGTCTGGGCCTCATTCCGGTCGCCGGGAACGTTCTGTTTGAGAAAGATGAGGGCCAGACGGACCTTGCCTCCGCTCGTGAATTCATCGATGTGTTCGTGATAGTATTTCTTAAGATCCTCTTCTCTCAGCAGGATCTTGGATTGGACCTCATAGTTGATCAGCTGCATCCTTTCCAGCTCACGCCTGATCGATTTCCTATAGGACTCGTAGGTGGTCCCGCGTTCTTTCAATTCGGCAATCAGACCCTCCTGGGTCAGCTGGTTATCCTCTTTCACCCGTTCAATGGCCTGGTCCACCTCCTCGTCCGGCACCTTGATATCCAGTTCCTTGATTTTTTCAAGTGCAATCTTCTGATCGATCAAACTGTCCAGCACCTGTCGCCGGGTATCGATAAACATCTCCTCGGATCGGGATTTCAGTTCGCCGGGGGATACGCCTGTAAGTTCCCTGATCTTGGCGTTCAGTTCATAGAGGGTGACCACTTCATTGTTGACAATCGCCACGACCCTGTTCTGGATCTCGGCCCGGACCGGGGTGGAAAAGAGCAGGATCCCGGCAAGAAACACCATCCATCGGTGTACTTTTCGCAGTGGTTTCATAAGATCCGTCAAAAATGTGATTCAATAGATCAGGTTTCGGGTTTCAGGTATCGGAAACATCGGTCAGCAGCCCGGTTGCGCCTGAAACCTGAATCCCGCCGCGGCGGGAAAACCTTTACTGGCAACATATTGCCAGTTACAGGGCCCTAAGGGCCTAAGGGCTGCGAGGCCTTCAATTGAGTTAACAGTTCTTGATTGATTTTGATGTCAGACTCGGCCCTCAGCCTTTTCAACCATGTTTCGCAGAAACGTTCACGCCTTTCCCGCAGCAGCCTGGATTCGATGTCATCCATCACTTCAGCAAGTTCTTTGAGACCGGCACGCCGACGGTCCATCACCTCGAAAAGGTGATATCCGGAACCGGTCTTGACAACAGGGCTAATCCTCCCTTTTTGTAACGAAAAGAGGATCTTTTCCATGGCCTGTTCCAGGTCGCCCCTTGCTATCCAGCCCACCTGCCCACGGTTCTCGGCCTCTGGGGCGATGGAATATTCCTTTGCAAGCTCTCCCATATCCTCACCGGCCATGAGACGCCCTCGAAGCTTCTGGGCGTCCTTTTTTGAGCCGCAGACAATCTGCCGGAATTTCAGCATCTCAGGATATCTGAATTCAGCCCTGTTTTCATCATAGTAGGCTTTTATCTCTTCGTAACTGGGTGAATCAACGCCTGCGGAAACCTCCCGGATAACCTTACGCACAAAAAGCTGGTTTCTCAGGCGGGATTCCCAAGACTCCGGGTCCTCATAGGCGCGGAGCAGGGATTCCCGAAAGTCATTTTCCTCGTAGCCCTTTTTGAGTGCCTTCAGCTCGTCCTGGAATTCGTCTTCAGAGACAGAGATGCCCTCTTTTCTCCCGTAGTCCATAATCAGATAGTAGTCGATAATCTGCCTGACGAGCTGGTTCCTGATCTTTTCAGTTTGTGTGCCTGACAGAGACAGTCCGCGGCTTACGTACGCCATTTCTCTCTTCAGGGCTTCCCGTGTCAGGCGAATGGAACCTATTTCGATGACCGCATCGTCAGTTTCCTGATCAAAGAGACCGCAGGCGGCGACCGGAAAGATGAGTAACCAGCTGAGAAGACAATAAGGACCCCGGTGTATGCATCGGATCTGTTTCTTCATCACCATTCCGCAGGGCATTCGTCCAGGCGGTCAATGATCCTGCCATGCCCGGGATAAAAAGCCTCGCTGCACCTGACGCCCTGAACCTACCCGGCGAGGAAACAGCTGGGCTTATCCCGGTTATACGATGAAATCACCTGAATTTTTTAGGATACCAGCAAAGTTGAAAAAATAAAACAGATTTTTTACGCTTTTCTCAATTCCCTGTGTCCTTCATCGGATGCGTCTGTGTTGACACCCAGGATTTCCACCTCTTGCTCTATTTTAGCAAGATCGTCCGGAAAAGACAATGTTCCGGCGGCGATCCGGATCCTGTTATTTGACAGAAGCCGGTACTTACGCGGGCTGTTGCGTATCAGCCGGACCATATGCGCCGCATTGACGGCGGTATTCTCCGGTAAGGTCAGCGTCAAGGCGTTGGATGCCATATCCAGTTTGCCGATACGGAGCCTTTTCAGCAGAAGACGGATCGACATCAGGCCGAAGAGATGGATGACCTCCGGGGGAGGTGGGCCGAAACGGTCCCGGATTTCTTTCTTGATTTCGTCCAGTTCCGAGCTTTCAACGAGATTTGACAGCCTTCGGTAAAGGTTCAGCCGGACATCAGTGTCCATTACATAACTTCCCGGCAGATAGGCAGGGACGTCGATATTGATCTCCGGATTGATATCATCCTCCCATTCTTTGCCTTTGAGTTCGGCAACAGCCCGCTCGATGAGCTTGATATAGAGTTCGTACCCGACGGCCGAGATATGCCCTGACTGTGAAAATCCGAGGATATTGCCGCCCCCCCGGATTCTCAGGTCATGCATGGCCAGATGGAGTCCTGCGCCGAGGTTGGAAAAATCCATCAGGGCCTTCAACCGCTTTTCCGCGTCTCTTGTAAGGGTCGACCCGTCAGAAATCATCAGGTAGGCATAGGCCTTCTCCTTGGCCCGGCCCACCCGGCCTCTCAACTGATAGATCTGGGCCAGGCCCAGCCGGTCCGCCTGATTGATGATGATCGTGTTGGCCGAGGGAATATCCAGGCCTGATTCGATGATGGTGGTGCAGACCAGGACATCGATCTCCTTGCGGAGGAACCGCAGCATGGTCTTTTCCAGTTCACCTGATTTCAGCTGGCCATGGGCAACGGCAAGACGCGCCCTGGGGACCAATCTTCTCAGTTGATCCGCGGCATGGTCGATGGTGAGCACCCGGTTGTGCACAAAAAAGGTCTGACCCCCTCGTTCCATTTCGGATTCGATGGCCCGAATGATGAGGGATTCATCGTAGGGAGACAGGTAGGTTTCGATGGCCTGCCTGTCCTGAGGAGGCGTTTCGATGACGCTCAGGTCCCGGACGCCGATCATCGACATCTGGAGGGTCCTGGGGACCGGCGTGGCCGTAATTGCCAGGACATCCACAAGGGCACGGTATTTCTTGAGAGCCTCCTTCTGGCGCACCCCGAACCGTTGCTCTTCATCGATGATCAGGAGTCCCAGGTCAGCGAATTTGATGTCTTTCTGAAGTATCCGATGGGTGCCGATCAATACATCTATCTTGCCGGAGCGCAGCCTTCCCACAGTCTCTGCCTGTTCCCGCCTGGACTTGAACCTGCTCAGGACCCCGACATCGATAGCATAGGGCGCCATCCTCTGTTTAAAGGTCTCAAAGTGCTGTTCGGCCAGTACCGTCGTGGGCACAAGAAAGGCCACTTGCTTTCCGTCTGAAACAGCCTTGAAAGCAGCGCGGACGGCAATCTCCGTTTTCCCGAAACCGACATCCCCGCAGACCAGTCGATCCATGGGCCGTTCAGAACAGAGATCTGAGAGGACATCTTCCACGGCCTTCATCTGATCATCGGTCTCCTCGTGCTCAAAGGTGGCCTCGAATTCGCGGAAATAATGGTCAGGGGGGGAAAAGGCGTATCCGTTCCGATACTTCCTGAGGGCGTAGAGTTCCACAAGTTGTCTGGCGATTTTTCTGACCGAGTTTTTGGCCTTTTGTTTCGCGATACCCCATGCGTTGCCGCCCAATTGGTCCAGTTTCGGAATATGTTCATCGGCGCCGGCATATTTCTGCAGGACGCTGACCCGGTCTGATGGGATGTAAAGCTTTGAATTGTTGGCATACTCTACGATAACAAAGTCATTTATCTTGCGGGCGATTTCCATCGTGACGAGACCGCCGTAGCGGCCGATGCCGTGGTCCTCATGCACCACGAGGTCGCCGTCCTTGAGCTGGCTGAAGCTCGACCAGGAGAGCCCGTCCCTGCGAGGTCCTTTGCCGGGTCGTCTCCTGGCGGCCTTGGGCCCGAAGATGTCATCTTCGCTGACCACGTAGAGACCGATCTCCGGCCACGCGAAACCCTCTGAGAGCCTCCCCAGGCAGAGATAGAGCCCTGCACGATCAGGGACCTCATGCCAGCCTTGCACGACTCCTTCCGCCGGGATATCGTAGTTGGCCAGGATCTCTTTTAACCGGTTGGCCTGCTGCTCTGTGCTGCATGTCACCACAACCCTTGACCGTGTGGCGAGCCATGAAGCCACCTTTTGCGCAAAAGGGGCCATGGAAACCCTGCCGCTCCCTGAAAGCGGGTGTTCCAGGTCGTCTTCCAATTGAAACCGGCCGTCGATCCCGAGGATCTGGTCAGGAGCGGGCTCAGGGTGGAGCCCTAATTCGCTGAATATAATCCGCGGGCGCTGCGCCACCTGCTGTTCGATTTCCTCAAATTGGACGGAAATGCCCTCCAGATCAGGAAACGGGACGCTTTTCTTCGCCGATTCCTCCCTGAATACCTCCTGATCCTTCTGAAATTTCCTGGTTACCTTCCGGGCCTCCTCTTCCATACGAAAGGGATCAATAAGGAGAATGATTCCCTTTTCGGGGAGGTATTGGAAAAGGCTGTCGAGGTGCGGATAGTAATGATTGAGCCATGCCTCCTGTCCCGGGAAACCGGCGCCGACGTCAGGTCCGGGAACCCTTCCCATGGATCTGGCCCTCTGAACGTTGGGTTCATCCATGATGATCTCTGAGGCAGGAAGGAGAATCATTTCGCTCAAGCAGTCCTGCGACCGCTGACTGATGGGATCAAACTGCCGGATCGATTCAAGGCGGTCTCCCCAGAACTCCAGGCGGACGGGGAAGGGGTACAGGGGTGAAAAGATATCGATGACGCCTCCCCGAATCGAATAATCACCCCTTTCTTCCACCAGGGATGTGCGCCGGTATCCATTGATTTCGAGCCGCCTGATAAACGGGCCGCGGTCGACCGCCTCTCCTGTCTCGAGGTATTCCAGGGAATTGAGGAGCGATGCCTTGGGCATGATTCTGAAGCAGAGCGCTTCGACGGAGGTCACGATAATCGGATTTCTGTCAGACGTCAGGGCATAGAGGGCCCTGATCCGCTGGTTGACCCGTTCCACGTGGGGGCTGAGACCGGTCAAGGGAGACATGTCATATGGAAAAAACCGCTGAAGCCTCAGAGCGGAAGAGGCCGGATCGGCCTCCGGACCACTCATGAAGAACTGGAGTCCTTTACAGAGCCGTTCGGCCTCTTTTTTATCAGGGAGGACCGTGAGGCAGGGCCTGTCGAGACCGGCCAGCAACCTGGCGACGAAATAGGTTTCTGCAGATCCTGAAAGACCTGTAACGGCCATGGATGCTGAGCCCGCATCCAGCCATTCCTTCAGGGTATCGATATCCTGATGCTGATGAAAAGACATGGGTGACTGACAAGTGATGAATGACGTCTTGGAACCGGCCTCTGCCGGGTGCATACTGCCATCGTCCGTTCCAATCCCGCTGCGGCAGGACTCAACACGCTCCGCCTGCTCCTGCAATAAATGGATTGAGGCGCTTCCAGGGGGCTGAATGGGACACCCGATTATAAGGATACGTGGCGAGGGAGGGACGTGTGTTGATAGTGAAAATAAGGGATTCCGGGCCGCATGTCAAGAAGGTCGCGGCATCTGACGGAGAAAGATCAGGGCCGTTTTTGAATCATGCCCCGGAAAGGGTTGTCTGTGACGGGAAGCGATGTGTGTCAGTCTGTCGTTGTGTCCGTCTGAGTTCCCGGGAGGCGTATGGAAAAGACGCTCCCCTTGCCGGGGGTGCTCTCGACCGTCAGGCGGCCTGCGTGGGCCTGTACAATGTGTTTGGCAATGGCCAGTCCCAGGCCGGTCCCCCCTAACTGCCGGCTCCTTGCCTTATCCACGCGGTAAAAACGTTCGAAAAGTCGGCTGAGGTGTCTTTTTTCAATGCCGCAGCCCCGGTCGCGCACTGAAATAACGACCTCATTGCCCCGCTCCAGCGCCTCCACCTGGACCGCCTTTCCTTCCTCGCTGTACTTGATGGCGTTATCGAGGAGATTCACCACGGCCTGTTCGATGAGGGGAGGATCGACCTCTGCCCGCACCGCTTCAGGACACGCAATCTCGACCCGAATCTGTTTTGCAGCGGCCCTGATATGGCAGATCTGAGCGGCGGTCCCGAGAATTTCACTGATCCGGCTGTCGATCCGCCGGATTTCTCCCTTTTCAGCCCCCTGCTCAATTCTGGAAAGGCTCAGGAGATCTTCGACAATGGCTGATAGCCGGGTCACATGCTTGTCAATGATGGCCAGAAAACGGTCGGCATCCCGGGGATTTTTAACCGCACCGTCCCGGAGCGTCTCCACAAAGCCCTTGATGGCCGTAATCGGGGTCCTGAGTTCATGGGAAACATTGGCTACAAATTCCCGGCGGACATTCTCGAGTCTGCGAAGCCGTGTGACATCGTTTAGAACAACCAGTGCGCCGATCTGTTTGCCTGCGGCGTCTCGAAGCAGGGTTCCGTGGCAATTGACAATCAGCGATCCGTCCGGGTTCATGGGGATGTCCCGTTCGGTCGGGTTTCCGCTTGACAGTGTATCGTTCACAAACTGATGGAGCATCGTGCTTCGGACGATTTCCTGTATGCTCCGGCCCTCCACGCGGGGCAGGTCAATACCGAGCATCCGGCCTGCCGCCTGGTTCATGCTGATGAGCCGTTCTTCCATGTCCAGGGCCATCACGCCCTCTGCCATGCTGGAAAGGATTGCTTCGATCTCATTGCGCTGGCGGATGACCGTCTCGATCCGCTCCCGGAGTTCTTCGGCCATCTGACCCAGCGAAACCGAAAGGGCTTCGATCTCCTCGGAGGCCGTAATCGCAGGCCTGTACTGGAAATGCCCACGGGCGATGGATTCAGCCCAGTTTCTGATCTGCCGAATGGGCCGGGTAATACGGCGTGACACAAACAGGCCGAGTAAAGCGGCAAAGGCTGCCATCACCAGCCCGCCAAACACGATTCTGGTCCGGAGGGTGCCGATGGTCTCATCAACGGCGCTGATCGGGATGGAGGTCCGGATGACCGCAACCACGTCTTCTCCCCGCTTGGCAGGGACCGCCACATACATCAGGTTTTTCTCAAGGGTTCTGCTGTGCCGGATGGAGATGCCGCGGTGGCCGTTCATCGCCTCGATGAACTCGGGACGGTCGGCGTGATTGTCCATGGTCCGAGGATCTTCATCCGAATCCGCGACCACTTTCCCTGACGGAAGCATCACCGTGATGCGGGTGGCGGCAGTCCGTCCCATACGCGTCACGATTTGATTCGCCTTCGCTATGTCCGGCGAATCGGTGCGGCTCAGAATCAGTTCCTGGCAGAGGCGGGCCCGGGCCTCCAGGTCCAGGGCTGTCTGCGCAACGTAGAACCGCCTGGTTGAACGGGAGGCGTACCAGGTGACGGCCATGAGAGATATCATGGTGATGAGCAGGTAGGAGGGGTAGAGTTGCCAGAACAATCGTCTTTTTGCCGCCATGGGCTACTCCTTGAATCGATACCCAACACCGCGAACCGTCTCGATGAACCTGCCGCTGGGGCCCAGCTTCTTTCGGAGGCCTGCGATCTGGACATCTACGGAACGATCGGTGACAAAATAGTCTGTTCCTCGAACAGCGTCGACGATCTGGGTGCGCGTGAATACCCATCCGGGCCTCTGCACCAGGTAATGAAGGATGCCGAACTCCGTGAAGGTCAGATTCACGGCCCTGCCATCCACCAGCACCTCCCGCCGTCCCAAATGGATCACCAGATTGTGGATCTTCACCGCGTCGGACGGGTCCGGGGCCTCCTCCAGCTTTCTCCGGAGCACCGCCCTGACCCTGGCCAGCAGGATCCTGGGGCTGAACGGCTTGACGACATAGTCGTCTGCGCCCAGTTCCAGGCCGGTTACCACGTCCGCCTCTTCCCCTTTGGCCGTCAGCATCACGATGGGAATGCCTCTGGTTTCCGGACTGCCCTTGAGTATCCGGGTCACTTCCAGACCGTCAATGCCGGGAAGCATCAGGTCTAAAACGATCAGATCCGGAATCGCCTTCCCTGTGATCTCAACGGCCTGTTCTCCGGAGACCGCAAGGCTCACATGATACCCCTCCCGTGAGAGGTTGAATCTCAGTAATTCCAGGATATCTTCTTCATCATCCACAACAAGAACATGTTCATTGGACATGGCAGCCCTTTTCTGTCACTTTTCGGATTAATTTAATGTCAAAATGTTAGCATTCTGTTAGCGTTATGTAAAGATTCCATTCTTCCCGACCTGCGGAAAGGAGGGGATGAGGTCGAGGTCGAACATGCCGTCAATGCCGGCGATGGTCCTGGAAGACCAAAAGAAATACGAAAGCTGGATGCGTTATTGACCTGCAAAACGGACATCCCTCCTGCTTTTCACGCTCCGGATTTTGCTTTGACAGCTTTTGTGGGATGGTGCTATTATTTTCTGAAAAGGCTTGAAAGACGGTGGGGGGCATCCCCGCCATCAGCGCCGGGGGCATGATGCTTGTCCATCTCGTAATCACCGATTTCGCTATTATCAAACACCTGGATTTGGCCCTGAGGGAAGGGCTCAATATCCTATCCGGCGAAACCGGCGCGGGAAAATCGATCATCATCACTGCCATCAATCTGATTCTCGGGGGGAGATCGTCGGCCGACCTTATACGAACCGGGTGCAGCGAGGCCGTGGTAGAGGGTCTCTTTGACCTGACCGGCACGCCCGGTCTGACCCGTTTGCTGGAAGAGGCGGGCATACCGTTTAACGGCGATCTGCTGATTAAGAGGACCATCTCCCGGGGGGGACGCAACAGGGTCTTTATCAATGGATCACTGGCCGCCCTCCAGACATTGTCCCGCCTGGGGCCTAGGCTCATCAGCATTTCAGGTCAGTATGAACATCAACTCCTCTTGAGACCGGAAAACCACCTCTATCTGCTGGATCGTTTCAGCAGCCTTGAAGATGAGCGTGCCGAGCTGGGCCGTCTGTTTGACAGGCATCAGAATCTGAAAGGGGAGATCACTTCCCTGGAAGAGGAAATCAAGACCCAGAAGGAGCGTGAGGAACTGACCCGTTTTCAGATCCAGGAAATCGAGATGGCCGGACCGGTACCCGGCGAGGACGATCTTCTTGAGGAAGAGAAGCGGCGCCTTCAACACGCAGAAGAACTCCTCGATATGGTATCAACAGGATACCAGGACCTCTACGAGAGCCAGGATTCCGCCCTTTCATCCGTGGCCCACTGTGTCAAGGCATTGGAAAAGGGATCGAAAATAGCTCCTGAACTGGCCTCTGTAAAGACCGCTCTGACGGACATCGAGGCGCAGATAGAGGATGTCTCTTTCGCCCTCCGGGATTTTCGAAAGTCGATACAGCTGGACCCGCAGCGACTGAATCAGGTTGTGGAACGGCTGGATATCCTGAACAGGCTCAAGCGGAAATATGGTGCGACCATCGAAGATATCCTCAGGTTCAAAGAGGCCCTGGCCTCACGGATGTTTGATCTGGAAAACAGGCTGCAGCAGATCGGCCGGCTGAGTCGGCAACTGAATGACCTGCAATCAGCGCTCGTGCAAAAGGCGGGCGACCTTTCACGAAAACGACACAATGGGGCCGAGGGTTTCAGGACAGCCGTGGAGACTGAACTTCGTCAGCTTCATATGCAGGATACCCGATTCAGGGTGAGATTTGAATTTCCGCCGGATCACGATGGGATCTCGGCAGAACAGGGTCTGGCGAATATGCGGCCTGAGGGGCTTGACAGACTCGAATTTATGATTTCTCCCAATCCCGGCGAGAAATTGAGGCCTCTGTCAAAAATCGCCTCGGGCGGCGAGCTTTCGCGAATCATGCTCGCCATCCGAACCATCCTTTCGCGGACAGCCTCTGTTGAGACGGTGATTTTCGACGAGGTCGATGCAGGGATCAGCGGGGCCGCCGCCGAGGTGGTCGGGAAAAAGATTGCCTCTTTGGCAGCATATCACCAGATTGTCTGCATCACCCACCTTCCGCAGATTGCCTGCCAGGGAAACACGCATTTTGTGGTCAGAAAGCAGGTCAAGGGCGGCCGAACAGAGGCGGCGATTACGGAACTGAGCACAGAGGCGAGGACCCGGGAGCTTGCCAGGTTGCTGGGCGGACGTGACATTACCCCCCGGGCGTTGGCCCATGCCAGGGAGATGCTGCAAGGGCGTGTGGCGTGCGAAGCCTAAACTTGAAAGCCGGCGCCCGGCAACCGGAGCCAGGGGTCAGGTGAGTTAAATGAAAGAAATCGCAATTACCGATATCGAGGGCATCAGGGTGGGTCATGCACAGGACCTGGATGCAGCCACCGGATGCAGCGTGATCATCGGCGGTAAAGGGATGACGGCCGGCGTGGATGTCCGGGGCGGGGCTCCCGGGACCCGAGAAACCGATCTGCTGGACCCGGTCAGCCTCGTTGAAAAAATCCACGCAGTGGTGCTGACCGGGGGGAGCTCGTTCGGCCTGGACGCCGCCTGTGGCGTAATGCAGTACCTGGAAGAGCAGGGGATCGGCTTTGACGGAATGGTTGCCAAAATTCCGATCGTGTGCGCTGCTGTGCTGTTCGATCTGGCCGTTGGAGACCATCGGGTAAGACCAGACAGGAAGATGGGTTATGCGGCCTGCATGAACGCCGGCGGCCCTGGCTGCACCGGGGGCAGTGTGGGCGCGGGGGCCGGCGCTACGGTGGGCAAGATCCTCGGCATGAAACGGTGCATGAAGAGCGGATTGGGTACATACGGTGTTCGGACGGGCGATCTTGAAATCGGGGCGATGGCAGCGGTCAACTGCCTCGGCGATGTGATCGATCCGGAAACCGGAAAGACCCTGGCAGGCGTTCTGGATGAGCACGGGGAGCGATGCCTGAACACAGAAGAGATCATGATTCAGCAATTTGCGAACCGGAGGATGGCATTCGGGGGGAATACCACTATCGGAGCAATTGTCACCAACGCCAGGCTCACCAAATCGGAGGCCAAGAAGGTCGCATCCATGGCCCAAAACGGGTATGGAAGGACCTTGAGGCCGGCCCATTCCATGTTTGACGGAGATACCGTTTTTGCCCTTGCAACAGGCAGGGTCGACACGGATGTGAGCGTGGCCGGGCTGTTGGCCGCACGGACGATGGAGCGGGCGGTGGTCAGGGCCGTGCGGCAGGCCACCCCTCTTTGCGGGCTCAAAACCTATGGCGAGCTAAAGACTCAGATGCTCACCCGGATAGACCGGAGCAGCGCCTGATACGGGATAAAGAAGGCGCTCAGGGATTTGACAAGGGGCGCCTCCCCGAGATATTCTTTTGCGTCCTCCAATACACTGTCACCCAAGATGGAATATGTCATGTCTAGAGATTTTTACGAGATTCTGGGTGTTTCCAAAGACGCCTCTCAGGACAAAATAAAAAAGGCCTATCGGAAGCTGGCCCGAAAATGGCATCCTGACATCAACCCGGGGAACAAGGAGGCGGAGCAGAAGTTCAAGGAGATCTCCCGGGCCTACGATTGCCTCGGGAATGAACAGAAGAGGAAGTTGTATGACGAGTTTGGGGAAGATGGGCTTCAGGCAGGGTTTGACGCGGAAAAGGCAAGGGAGTATGCAAAGTGGAGTTCTTTTCAGCAGGCCGGGAGGGCTCAGGGTGGAGAAGGATTCGGCCGATACGAAAGCTACGAGGACATTTTCGGCGATTTCTTTGGTTCCGGGATGGGCCGGGGCGGTTTCAAATCCACCGTGGCAGCCAGGGGGAGGGATGTTGAACATGAAATGACCATTGACCTGGTCTCGGCCCTGAAGGGCTTCGAGACGGAGCTCGGGATGCAGAAGGTGACCACCTGTCCCGTGTGCCAGGGGAGCGGAACCGATCCGAACGCCACAATCAGCACATGCCCCTATTGCGGCGGATCAGGCCGGCAGGAGGTGGCCCAGGGCCCCATGCATTTTACCAAGCCCTGCCCCCATTGCCACGGACACGGGCAGACAGGCAAACCCTGCGCGAATTGCCATGGGAGCGGGCAGGGCATCGGCACAGAGAAGATCAGGGTGGTGATTCCCAAAGGTGTTCGAGAGGGTTCCAGGGTCCGTATAGCGGGTAAAGGCGAGCCGGGCCTCAATGGCGGTGCGCCGGGAGACCTCTACCTCATCATTCACCTGAATCCGCATCCATTTCTGAAAAGAGAGGGGGACGATCTCCTCATGGAGGTACCGGTGACGGTCGGGGAGGCCATGGCCGGAGGGACCATTCATATACCGACGGTCGACGGTCCGGTCAATGTAAAGGTGCCGGCGGGGAGTCAGAGCGGCCAGACACTCAGGCTGAAAGGCAAGGGAGCGACCAATGTCAAGACCAAACAGCGGGGCAACCTGCTGGTCAAATTGGTTGTGAAGGTACCGAGAACAGACGACAAGGAGATCATTGACACGGTGAAGAAGATGGACAGCCTCTACGAACAGGATGTGCGAAGCAGCATCAGGATCTGAGGGGCGACAGAGAAGGATGAGCATTAATGTTTATCCAGAAGATCCATTACTTGTCTGGACAGATCTTCCAGAATGGCATCAAACTGCTTCCGCATCTCAAGCATGTTCTGTCTCATCCGAAGGACGACTTCCACGCCCGACAGATTGACGTCCATTTCTTCCATTAGAATCTTTGCAATCCGCAGCTTTTCCAGTTCATGAATATGAAACAGTCTGGTTGGGAGACCCTCGTTGCAGGCCGGACATATGATCTCCTCTTCTTCCAGATCCCTGAGAAGTTTCTCCTCCACCTGGAAGAATTCCATTACGTCGGCAACTGTCCATAATTCCTTTGTCATACGCGTGTTCCTTTCAGATATTCAGGTGTCGGCGTTCATAAACTCTACCGCACGAACGCCCTGAGGCAGATCGGTTCTGTTCAGGTCTGAATGAGGCCATTGCCGGGGAATCAACCTTCCAGCACCAGGACATACAGGCTGTTATCGTTCACCAGATGCGCCACATGGAAACCATAGGGGCTGAACAGACGTTCTGCCGTCGTTCGATCCTGTGGGAAACCGTCCAGGGGAAAGGATACCCTTTCCTGCAGGTAATGAATAAATGAACTTCCCATGGGGTGGCTGATGACGATGCGGCAACCCGACCTCGTTATTCTCCTGATATTGGTAAAACTGAGCGGTTTATCCACAATATTGGAGTAGCAGGCATTGATGAACACGACATCAACGCTCTCATCCGGCAATGTTAAAGTTCGAATATCTCCGTGCAGGGTGTTGACCAGGGAGTATCGTTCCTTGACCGTTTCCAGCATTTTCTGAGACAGATCGTTGGCAAAGACCCGTGCAGGCTCGTATTTCAGGATGAGGGGAATCAAAATGCCGGTACCGGTCCCGATGTCAAGAACCACATCCGATCGCTTTATCCTGCCGAAGCGGACAATGTCTTCGAGGCGCTCAGGCACGCCATCCGGAAGCGGCGGGTCGAAAAGGCGCCAGTTTTCACTGAAGTATTCAGCTTGAAACCGATCAATCTGCCCGACTTCTTCTTCTGAGGGTTCTCTGAATTTCATTGGACTGCCGCTGGTTGAACCTCGGATAAGGAGAAAGTGAATCCCCGGAACTTTATGCGCATCATAGCAGATCAGAGGGGGCCATGGCAAGGAAACGGTGAAGTTCTCTTGCATGAAAAGCCTTGTCCAAATTCTAATGGACATCCATTATGGATCGTGCTATTTTTCCATCTCCCATTTTCGCACAACATTCGAAAAGCCCCAATCAAACAGGGCATGAAGACAGGAGGGAATATATAGATGGTATTGAGTTTAATGAGAAAGCACGCCAAGTCCTGGCTGATAAAATTTCTGATAGGCATTATCGCCGTCGTTTTTGTCTTTTATTTCGGCTATTCCTTTACAACGGACCAGGCCCTGAAAATCGCCTATGTCAATGGAGAGGTCATCAGCGGTCCTGAATATGAAAAGGCCTACCGGGACATGATTTCTGCATATCAGGCAAGATACAAAGACATGTGGAATGAAAACATGATAAAGATGCTTGATCTGAGAACGAGGGCGTTGAAGACACTTATCGATCAGAGATTAATGACACAGGCAGCGAAGCGGTTGGGCATCGATGTAACGGAAAGCGAGTGTCAGAAAGCGATTATGAGTTACCCTGCATTTCAGGTGAACGGCCACTTCGATATGGGTCGGTACCAGGCTCTGCTGAGTCACAATCATATGAAGCCGGAGGATTTTGAGGCCAGCATCACCCAGGAGCTTCTGGATCGGAAACTCCAGCAGTTCCTGTTTGCATTTTTGGGCGTGACGGAGCAGGAGGTCCTGGAACACTATACCTTCATCAATGAGAAGATCAAGATCGCCTTTGTTCAGTTCAAACCGGAGGACTTCAGGAAATCGGTCAAGCTTGATGAGACGGCATTGAAGTCCTACTTTGAAGGGCACATGGAGCGATATCGTGTACCGAAAAAGATCCAGGCGGCATATATCGAGATAGACCCCGCCGCCTTCAAAAAGGATGCGCGCATCACTGAAAAGGAGATCCGGTCATTCTACGAGTATAACAGCGGGGCATACAACCGGCCCGGCCAGGTAAAGGCAAGGCATATCCTGTTTGAGCTTGGCAAGGATGCATCGAAAGAGACCGAGGAAAAGGTCCGAAAGACGGCTGAAGCGGTTTTGGCAAAGGTCCGGAAGGGAGAGGATTTCGCCAGGCTTGCAGCGGCCCACTCCAGCTGCCCGAGCAAGTCAAAGGGCGGAGACCTGGGCTATTTTGAGAAAGGCCAGATGGAGCCGGCCTTCGAGGAGGTTGCCTTCACGCTGAAAAAAGGCGAGATCAGCGATCTTGTCCGGACGCCGTTTGGATATCACATCATAAAGGTGGAGGACATCAATGAGGCCCGGACCCAGCCGCTGGAGGAGGTGCGTGACCAGATTGTGGATGCATTGACCCTGAACGCTGCAACCGAGCTTGCCCATGAGAAGGGCCTGTCCATTGTAGACCAGATGCCCTACGATATTGAGCTGCATGTTTACGCCCAGCAGCATGGGCTCGAGACAAAAAAATCAGACTTTTTCTCAAAGGCCGACCCCGTTCCCGGGATTGACGGGAGTGAAAAGATAACGGAGACCCTCTTCGTCCTCGGGAAGAATGAGACAACCGAGCTGATTGAACTGGGTGGCAAGTTTTATATCTTCCAGGTCGTTGAGAGCAGGGAGTCTTATCTGCCCAAATTGGAAGATGTTGCCGAAAAGGTAAAGGAGGATTATACGGATTACCTGGCGGCCCAGGATGCAACCGCAGCCGCAACGGGCTGTTTGAAAGAGCTCAAGGAAGGCAAGTCCTGGGATCAGCTGGTCAGGGAAAAGGGCCTCACGTCCAAGGAGACCGACTTCTTTACCCGGCGGGGTCCTTTATCGGGAATCGGATATGCACCCGATCTGATTGAGACGGCCTTCAATCTCAATTCACAAAAAAGGTACCCTGATAAAGCCTTTGTGAATGAAAAGGGGATATTTGTCATCCGGTGGCTGGAAAAAGAGGCGATTGACGAAGCGGCCTTCCTCAAAGAACGGGAAAAATATCAGGATTCACTGGTTCAGGCAAAGCATCGACGCATATTCGAGAGCTGGCTTGAAAACCTCAGAAAGAGCGCCGATATCGAAATCGTCACCCCGGTGAGCGGCCGGTCGTGATTCAGTCGCCCCAGCTGTCAGACTTGAGACGGAGCAATATAATACCTCTGACCATTGAGGGGCAGAAAATAGCCGCCGCTGTCTTCTTCGATAAACGCGGTCAGCTGATAATATGCGGCCCGGCTGAAACGGGCCGGAAAATAACCTGATTTGACACGGCAGTAGAGGACGTGGTTCTTTCCCACGCTGAGGGTGTCGGGCGCCAGGGTTTCGCGGGTGTCATCGCTCAGGCTGACCCGGAACCGGGATTCCCGGGTTCCGAGTCGGTCCTCAAGAGAGACCCTCATCACCACAAAGGCCGTATCCTCCACCTCGACGTAACAGCGGGTATCGGCCCAGTTGATCAGATATCTTCCCTCTGCATCCAGTTCCATATTCTGGTAAAAAAGCCGGATGAATTCCCGGCGGATCATCTCGGCCCCCCGATGATACCAGCGACCTTCCTTGTCGATAAATATGAGGCATGGGGGTATGGGATCGCCTGTTTCTTTCTTTTTATCCATCACAAGACCTCCGACCACGCCTATACACCTCCCGGGGGACGGCGTCAAGAGGTGATGCAGGATCGGAGAACGGCGCCAGGGAGATGGCAGGGCGGGGTGGACGGTTGATCCGGCTGCCTCTGAACAATGGGTATGCCCATCCGAAAAGGCCGGTCCCGGGCGCTGCGGTCCCTTATGGATGCCGCCCTTGAAAAAAGCGCCCCATGGGCCTCCTGCCATGCTTTCAGATGGCTGAAGTGTTACAAAATTCTGAATGATCGTGTCTGTTTTGCCTTGCAAAACCGCTCATGGATTCTATAATCGGTCCGAAATCATGTCAGCCCGAGGAAGCAAGGCCCCAGGCCGGGGGTTTTCAGTTCCCGGGCCGGAAACAGGAGGTCTCATGAAACAGATAATTCTTTCATTTTTTGTGTGTCTGTTCACTGTTGTTTTCACGGGCTCAGGGTGCAAGACCCCAAGCCTGCCTACAGGCAGGGGGTATACGCAACTTTGCCAAAACTACGTGGGGCATAATGCGAGCCGGCTCCTTGACGCATGGGGTTATCCCGGGAGGACATTTGATGCCGTCGACAATGCCAAGGTATTTGTCTACGTTGAGACGCGGGATGAATATACCTTGAATCCGCTGGCCCATTCCGCGCTCATTGAATACCCCCCCCGGGTGGATCCACGCGCCGGACGCACCGGTGAAACCGCCGGCGGCGTCACCGGGCAATCGGTGTCTTCAATGGACTATTGCATCACCTATTTTGAAGTGAACAAAGACAACAAGGTCGTGCGGGCTTTCTGGAAAGGGGACTGCAAGGCAACAGAAAATATGGATCAGTAGCTCCATCGCGATGTTTCTAAAGCACATGGAGGAAAGAAGTGAAGATTAGCACTGTCTCTGAGATGAGGCGTCTGGATCAGACCGCTGTCGACGTATATGGGATCAGGGAAGAACTGTTGATGGAAAACGCCGGTGAGGCGACCTATTTTGTGATCTCAAGCGAGGTTGGCATCAGGGGCAAGACCTTTATTGTATGCTGCGGCATCGGGAATAACGGGGGCGATGGATTTGTGGTTGCCAGGAAGATCCACTCCAATGGAGGGAGGGTCAAGGTACTTATTCTGGGAGACAGGGCGAAATACAGGGGTGCGGCAAGGCTGAACCTTGACATCATCTCGAAGCTGAAGATTGACATTCGAGAGGTGGCCTCCGTGGATGCCGTCAGGATGGATATGGCGCATGCAGATGCCATCGTGGACGCCATCTTCGGCACAGGGCTCGTACGGGAGGTAACAGGCCTGTACAGGGATGTCATTGAACTGATCAACAACTGCGGCAAGACGGTATTCAGCGTCGATATCCCCTCAGGGGTCTCGGGTGACAGCGGGCATGTGCTGGGCGTGGCCGTGAAGGCCGACTATACTGTCACTTTCGGTCTCCCGAAGTTGGGAAATATCCTGTTTCCGGGGTACGAACGATGCGGAAAACTGTATGTCACGCACATCTCTTTCCCGCCCGCGATATATGACGCGGATACGCTCAAGGTGGAAATCAACCGGTCGAAAAGGCTGCCTCCCAGAGACAGGAACGCACACAAAGGGACCGTCGGTCAGGTTCTCTTTATCGCAGGCGCCGCCGGCTATTTCGGCGCCCCTTATTTCTCCGCTCTTTCTTTTCTGAAGGCCGGTGGCGGTTATTCACGGCTTGCAGCACCCGCATCGATCATTCCTTTTATTGCCGGCAAGGGGAGTGAAATCGTTTTTCTGCCTCAAAAAGAGACGGATACGGGAAGTATCGCCGTTGAAAATAAGGATGCCCTGGTGGACCTGGCAGCAAAAATGGATATGGTTGTCCTGGGACCCGGCCTGTCACTGAACGCGGAAACCCGGGGCCTGGTGAGGGAGTTGGTTAAAGAGATCCATCGGCCGGTCCTCATAGACGGAGATGGGATTACGGCTGTTTCAGAGGACCTGAAGATCCTGAAGGATCGGGAAGCTGCTACCGTTCTCACCCCGCACCCGGGGGAAATGTCGAGGCTTACCGGGTTGAGCGTTCCTGAAATTGATGCAGGCAAGATCCCTATCATTCAAGATGCGTCCAGGGACCTGAATGCAGTGGTTGTCCTGAAAGGAGGCCGCTCCCTGATAGGGTTTCCGGATGGGAAGGTTTTTGTCAATATGTCAGGGAACCCGGGCATGGCAACTGCCGGCTCAGGGGATGTCCTTACGGGGACTGTGGCCGCTATGTTTGGGCTGGGCCTGGGTCTGGGGGATGCGGTCTTGAAAGGGGTGTTCATTCATGGGCTTGCCGGGGACCTGGCTGCCCGGGAAAAGGGCGAGGACGGAATGACGGCACAGGATATCCTCGATCATCTGCCTCTTGCCACAAAAATGGACAGGGACGGCCGGGGTGAAACATACAGGGATCGCTACAGCGGGGCGCACGTGATTTAGGCGTCTGAAAATCGAGGCGATTCAACTCGTTGTAACTCTTTAGCGTTTTGATAAAATGGTTCGCAACAGGGTCGGCCCATGGGGCGCCTTTTTCAAGGGCTGCATACTCTTTCCGTCGCTTGTGCGAACGGCAGCATGCGCGGCGAAATCCGGCCGGTTCCAGCGCCGGGTGTGTCCTTTCACGGGACGGTCGATCCAGCTGCCTCTAAACAATGGGTATGCCCATCCAAAAGGGCCGGTCCCGGGCGCTGCGGTCCCTTATGGATGCCGCCCT
>Ga0068714_10001617_pt1 | contig 32069 bp, 23 predicted proteins | sample MTBNYHSulfiMetaG_FD_62988 | JGI IMG/M metagenome (GOLD analysis project Ga0068714, IMG submission 62988) | Enrichment culture microbial communities from rom New York Harbor, USA that are MTBE-degrading - MTBE-NYH (New York Harbor Sulfidogenic)... | ecosystem: Environmental > Aquatic > Marine >...
GAAAGGTCACTGTTACGGACAAATGCGCTCAGTGCAACTTCTGTCTGGATCGATTTGAGTGCCCCGCCCTCTACCTGGACCAGAACCTTGGAAGAGTCAACATCAACAGACAGATCTGTTCAGATTGCGGGGTGTGCCTCCAGATCTGCCCGAAGGGAGCTATTGAGGAGGTGGGAGGAGCCTGATGGATACGATCAATATCGTTCTCTGCGGATTAGGGGGACAGGGAATTCTTTTCATGACCAAGGTTCTGGCACAAGCCGGGCTTGACAAGGGGTTCCGGGTAATGGGCGCCGAAACGCACGGCATGGCGCAGCGGGGCGGTTCCGTGGTTTCTCATCTCCGGTTCGGAGAGGTGGAGAGTTCTCTTGTGAAGACCGACTCCGCCCTCTACCTGCTGGCCCTGGAGGAGTCCGAAGGATACCGCAACCTGCCTTATGTTTCGAGCGGGGGACGGATGTACATCAACACGGAATCCAACGATTTTCCGAAGGGGGAGATCAGGGCGTATCTGGAAAAAAAAGAGATTCTCTGCCGGGGTCTGCAGGCGGGGAGAATCGCCGAAGAGCTGGGTGGTCCTCTTTCATCTAACCTGGCTCTCCTTGGATATTTTGCGGCTTTAGAACAGAATCCAGTCCCAGCCGAAGAGATGAGATCCACCATCGAGAGAATCAGCCCGGAAAGGTTCAGGGAAATCAATCTCAGGATCTTCGATGCCGGGGCAGACAGGGCGGGGGAGGAAAAGCCGAAGTGAAAAGTATCGCCGGTCTGCTGCTTGCTGCAGGCGCCTCTTCCCGCATGGGGAGACCCAAGCAACTCCTGCCTCTAGGCCGACGGAGCCTCCTCGAGCACGCGATCAGGCAGGCCCTTGGATCGGATATCGATGTTCTTTTTCTGGTGCTCGGATCTCATGCAAAAGAGATCAGGGACCGCCTTATCCCGACCCTGCTCGGATCGAGGCTCCGCATCATTGAAAACCCCCGCTTTGGTGAGGGCATCAGCACTTCCATCATCTCCGGAATCCGGCAGATCGAACCGCTATATGAACACACCTTGATCCTGCTCGGTGACATGCCGTGGATCACATCCGACCTCATCAATCATTTGATTGAAGAATACCTGCGATCGGGGCTGAGCCTCGGGGCCGTGAGAACCGGAAACGGCAGGACCCTGCCGGTTATCGTCGGCCGCAAGTTCTATCCTCACCTGTACGATCTGCATGGCGATGTCGGCGCCAGGGAGCTGTTCCGCCGGTTTCCCCGCGAGGTGTGCCTCGTGGAGCCGGATGGATCTTACGAAGACTCCGACATTGATACCCCCGAAGAATACGAGGCCGCGCGGCGGTTATGGGAAGGGTTGTCATCTGAAGAGAAGGACCCATCCCGCTCGACCAAAAACCGGAAACCCAAGAAGGGCTGACACCGCATTCCTGAACATATCGAGAACCTTCTCCTCATACCCCCCGAACCCATCAAAAGTCATTGACCTGTGAATCCATACCTGCTATGAAAACACGCACCAAAAAACCGCAGCATACGGGAAACCCCTTCTGCAGCAGCAATTGATTCTATCTGAAGCTTCGCGCATTGTATTCGTACTGCCGCTCGTTCCCTGCACTGATTCCTGCCGACTGCGCCTGAATCGAAGTTCCTGCAAGAGCATTGAACAATCCCATGAAACAGTGCTGTTCCCTGCACCTTCAATTTCACGGATTTCAGCTTGAGCCGGTGCTTCAATCGAAGGAGCGACAGTTTGCCACGATCAGGACAATCAACATGTGAAAAGATTCGAATCCCCAGGCAGACATGGTGGAGCCTCCTCCTCAATATCAAACAGTTCGCGACATCTGATCGAACAGGGCGGAGAGCCGCATGGATTTTCGTACTCCTCATCACGCTCCTGCTGGGCATGAACAGCTTGAATGTTGCAGGCAGTTACGTGGGCCGCGACTTCATGACAGCCATCGAGGATCGGAACCGGTTCGAATTCATAAGGATGGCTTTGGTGTACATAGGCGTTTTCGCCGTAACCACAATTGTTTCCGTCATCTACACCTACACCGAGGAATACCTCGGGCTGGTATGGCGGGAATGGGTGACGAAGCAGTCCATCATCAGCTATGCCACCCAGCGGGTATATTACAGGCTCAAGAAGAAAGGAGAGGTCAAGAATCCCGACCAGCGTATCGCGGATGATATCCGCGTGTTCAGCAGGACCACCCTCTCCTTCGTTCTGATGTTGTTGAACGGCACCCTCACCGTGATCGCCTTTTCCGGTGTGCTGTGGTCCATCAGTCCCCGTCTCTTCCTGGTGGCGGTGTTATACGCTTCGGCGGGCACTCTCGTGAGTTTTCTCTTCGGCCGTCCGCTGGTGCGGCTGAATTACGACCAACTGGATAAAGAAGCCAATCTTCGCGCTTCCCTTATCCACTTGAAGGAAAACGCCGAATCAATCGCCCTCTCACGCCGCGAGGGACATCTCATCAGACTCAGCCTGAAGAACTTGAGCGATGTTGCCGCGAATTTCCGCCACATCATTGGGATAAACCGCAGGCTGAACTTCTTTACCACCGGATACAATTGGATGATCCAGATCATCCCGGCTTTGGTCGTGGCTCCTCTTTTCCTGGACGGGAAAGTGCAATTTGGGGTGATTACCCAATCGGCGATTGCATTCACTCAATTGTCGGGAGCCTTTTCCCTGATAGTGACCCAGTTCCAGTCCATTTCCAGCTATACTGCCGTGTTTGCCAGGCTTGCCCTCCTGAAGGAGGCCGGCGAAAGGGAGCGACTGGCGGAGTGCTGTTCAAGCCAGTTTTCAAGAGATGACGGACGGATTGCATTCAAAGAGTTGACGCTTCTTTCCCCCCGCAGCGGCCGGTTGCTGATCAAGGATCTGTCGCTGGAAATTCCACACGGCAGACGCATCCTCGTTCAAGCAAGGGATGAAACGGCAGCGCCCGCCCTGCTTCGGGCCACGGCGGGGCTCTGGGATGTTAGCGACGGCCACATCGCACGCCCGACACTTGACCAGATTCTGCTTCTGCCGGAAATTCCCTATTTGCCGCCCGGAACTCTGCGCGAACTCCTTATGCGACCCTTGCCGGAAGAGGAATGTGCACTCGATCGAAACATGGAAGGAATCCCGCTTTCCGAGGAACGGATACTGGAGACGCTTCGGAGCCTGCAAATTGACTCTCTTCTGAATCGATTTGGAGGATTGGATAAACAGCAGAACTGGGACAACATACTCCCCCTGGACAAGCAGCAGCTTCTGCTGGTCGCGCGGGTCCTGCTGTCCCGGCCCCGATTCGCTTTGCTTGACAGACCGGGCAGCACACTCCGGTCCGAGCAGGTCGAGCTCGTGCTGCTTCTCCTGAGACGGAGGGCGATCTCCTACATGACCTTTGAAAGCGAGGAGCACGAAGCCCATCTGCGGTACTACGATATCTTACTGAGCCTGGAAGAAGGCGGCGCCTGGACCTGCCGCCCCGTTGAAGGGCAAAGGACCTTCGAGTCTCGTGAGCCTTCCCTTTTCGCTGCATAGAAGTCACCTCTCGCCCGCCTGTCCCGTGCGCAGTGCAGGGCTTCGCTTGAGACCTCAGAGTCACAGAGGAGGAAGAGTTCTGTGAGTAATCATTGCGGATGAGCATTCAGGCATGTTCAGGCGTGTTCCTTGACACGCGGCCACCGCGGCCGTATAAATAAAAATATCGGCCCAAACGGTCATACCGTGCGGGCAGATCCCCTTCCAGACCATTGTCCCTGTAACCACCGATCTTCACAACCTCTTCTCCGGAGGACATCAAATGGCCATCATCACTATTTCCAGGGGGACTTTCAGTGGAGGCAAGGCGCTTGCAGAGTGTCTCGGGAAAAAACTCGGTTATCCGGTCCTAAGCCGGGAGGAGACACTGGCCGAGGCTGCTAAAGCCTACAGGATCTCAGAAGAGGAGGTGTCGACCGCTCTCGAAGATCCGCCGCTCTTCCAGGAGCAGGCGCCGGGGAAGCGGTTTTCCTATCTCAGATGCCTTACGGCAGTTCTGCTTGAGCGTGCCGACAATGGGAATCTCATCTATCATGGGCACGCGGGACATTTTCTGCTGGGAACCATTTCCCACGTCCTTCGCGTCCGTATCATTGCCGGCATGGAATTTCGCATTCGCGCGGCCATGGAAGAGACAAAGAAAACCAGGGAGGAAGTGGTTGCGTATATCGAGAACGTCGACAAAAAACGCCACAAGTGGACCCGATTTCTCTATGGGGTGGATTGGAACGATGCTTCACTTTATGACATGGTGCTCAACCTCCAACACATCAGCATCGAAGGAGCCTGCCTGAGCGTCGCGCAAACTTCGTTGCTGGAGGATTTCAGGGTCACGCCGGCATCTCTCCAGGCGCAAAAAGATCTGCTCCTGAGCAGCAGGGTATGGATCGCCCTGGCAAAAGATGAGCGAACCAGGGCCGCTTTTGTAAACGTCGCCGCGGACGAAGGAAAAGTAGCCATTCGCGGAAACGTCGGCTCAGAAAAGATCATCAATGCAATCCCTTTGGTCGCGCAGAGTGTCGAGGGGGTGAGGGAGGTAATCACTGATGTCGGTACAGGTTCCGACTGGTACTGGTAGATGATACTTACCTGGTATTGTCGGCGCCTGAGGCCGTCTTTTTCGCCTCAAGGACCTTTTTCCTCAAGAGCGCCCCTCGTCTTGGCGCTGCCGCCCACATGAAAGCGCATGACAGGGTGCCCGAGACAACCGCTACGCCGAATGCCTGCATGTAAGATCCGGTCTTGTCGAACAGGTATCCGCCGATGTATGCGCCGAATGCACCCCCGATGCCCACTGTTCCTTCGAGCATTCCATAAATCGTTCCTATGGCCGGGCCATGAAACAGATCAGCGGCTGAGGCCATGAACATGGGAGCGGTCGCCCCCCAGCCGATTCCAATGAGCAACACGAAGAGGTAAACGAGCCAGACCCCACCACCCTGCTCAAAACGCACCAGACAATAAAAACTGCAGCAGAAGAAGAGCGAGCCCAACGTGTATGCCTTTTCTCTCCCAATGCGGTCGGAAACAAAACCCCATATGATCCGAAAGGGCGTCGAGATTATCCCGATCATGGCAAACGCGGAGGCGGCCACCATTCTGTCCAGTCCCTGCCCCACGAGAAAACCGACAAAATGCACCGAGATGAGATAAATGCCAACCATGCTGAACATGGGGAAGAGCATCAGTGCCCAGAAATTGGAGGTCCTCATTGCCTCACCGACGGTCCATACGAAGGGACTGTTCACTGTCGGGGCAGAGTTCTCATCAGGTTTCGCGGGAGCCGTTTCGCCGTCCGGGCCGGAATATCCCGCATCCTGGGGTCTGTGCCGAAGCAAAAGCCCGTTCAGTGGCAGCAGAACGATGAGGGTCGCGATGCCCAGAATCAGAAAACTGATCCGCCACCCCCACAAGGAAATGAACCCTTGCGACAAGGGGACGAATACCATCATTCCCAGACCCATGCCTGAAGAGGCAATGCCGCTGGCCGTTCCCCGCTTCTTTTCGAACCAGTGCGGAATGATGGCCGTATAGGTTGCCAGGGAGACGAAAGTGACCCCGATCCCCGCCATGAGGCCGAAATAGATATAGAAATGAATGAGCCGATGAATGGAGCCGCAAAGAAAGATGCCGGCGGCAAGGAGAATGATCCCGGGCAATATGATCCGCCTCGGGCCGAAACGGTCCACCAGCCCGCCCGCCAATGGTGCGGTCACGATGTAAACGACCATGGCCAGGGATTGGACTCCCGACGTCTCCCCTCGGTCCCATCCGAATTCGTCCACGAGGGCCACGAGAAAGACGGAGAACATGGTTCGGAAGCCGAACCAAAAGGCCATGGAGATCATGGCGACCAGCACTATGATCCAGCCGTAATAGAAAAGGTTTTTTCTCTTGCGTGTCCGTGAAACTTCCGGCGCAGGATTTCCCATAATGGATCGACGAGCCTTTCTCAGCCGCTTGAGTGATCAAAGGTAGAGGACATTGAGGTGTGGAAAATAGCACATTAGGTGATGGATTGGCAGCGAGAATAATGGTTTCAGATGGATATGGTGCCTTCGAGGTACAACACAGCCTTGCCTGCAATCCGAACACGCTCCCCACGATCTTCACAAAACAACTCGCCTCCCCTTTTTGAAACCTGCAGGGCGCGCAGATTCTTTTTGCCCAGCACCCCAGCCCAGTAGGGAATCAAAACACAATGGGCCGACCCCGTGACAGGATCTTCAGGTATGCCCACGCGGGGTGCGAAGAAGCGTGACACAAAATCGGAGCGATCTCCCTTCGCCGTCACGATCACGCCGCGGCACTCGACCCGGCCCAGGGCAGCAAAGTCGGGCTGGAGGTCGCGGACGGTACTTTCGGATTCGAGCAGTACGAGGATATCTTCCGCGGAGCCGAGCACTTCAGCGGGGCGGACATTCAACGCCGCTTCCAGGCCGGGAGGCGGTATTGCTGCATGCGCCGGCCTTGCAGGAAAGTCCATCTCCAGCAGATCCCCGCGCCTGGCAACTACGAGTTGCCCGCTCTTTCGCGTCTGAAACCGGATGACATCCTCTTTCCACTTTAAACAGGAGAAAAGAACAAACCCGCTCGCCAGCGTTGCATGGCCGCAAAGCGCCACTTCGGTTACCGGTGTAAACCACCTGAGGTCGAACCCTTCGCCGTTGCGCACGAGGAAGGCCGTCTCGGACAGATTGTTCTCCGCAGCGATCCCCTGAAGAATTTTATCTTCAAGCCATGCATCCAGGATGCACACCGCAGCCGGATTCCCGGAGAACACCTCCGGGGCAAATGCATCTATTTGATAGAGCGGTATTTTCATAGAATAAACCTTTTTGCAGCAGGAAGTTCATCGACCTCGAGCGACTGATGCCGTTGACTCAAGTTTCTTTACATCTCGCGACTCTGATGTAAAGGAAGAGCCTTCACCTTTACATCGAAGCAATGAACCGCTCTCCTATTAAAGATTCTTAAATAGGGTACGGCCTTATTAAAGAAAAGACAAGGAAGTCTTAATAAGTGGCAGCTCATATTAATCAGGGTGTTGTAATTTCAGCGCGTGTACTTGACAGAGGCATTCGATACGAAAGAGCCGCGTTCAATCCTGAAGGATGGAGACATTCTTATTAACCTAAGTCTTAAAGGCCGATTCCTTCATCAGACGCCCTGCAGCGATGCCCGCATAGATGCTTGACCTTTTTAAACTTCAGGCCTATAAAAAGCGCGTTTTGGTCATATCGAGCCGGCGACACCACCCGGGTTATTGACGATCCGGTACTGATCGACTTTTATCCGTTGTTTGAATACCCCATAGGCGGAAGGAGGTGATGCGGGGAGGCAAATGAGGGAGGAAGGGTATTGATGACCGGTAACCGATAAAAGGAGGTTGTCATGGCTCAAGATGATCAAAGGTCTGGGATGGAGTTTCTCAAGGAGTGGGGCGGCAGGCTTACCAATTGGACCGAAAAATACATACCTGATGCCCTCGTCATTGTCTGGATTCTCACCATCATCACCTTCATCATGGCCCTGATATGGGGGGATGTAGGTCCTGGCAAAGCCGTGCAGGCATGGGGCAACGGCTTCTGGGCCCTGCTCTCCTTTGCCATGCAGATGTGCCTGATCATGATGACGGGGTATATTTTAGCCTGTTCCCCTCCTGTGCGGTGGCTTCTGAATGGGATCTCCGGCTGGGCCAACAAGGACAAGCCCTGGCAGGCAATCGTCATCATGGCCCTCTTTTCCATGATCAGCGCCTGGCTCCAGTGGGGAATCAGCCTGATCGGCAGCGCCATGCTGGCCCTCTACATCGTCAAGAACAACCCAAAAGTGGATTACCGCCTTCTCGTTGCAGCGGCATACCTCGGCCTCGGCTGCACCTGGCATGCCGGAATCTCAGCCTCAGCCCCTCTGCTGGTAAATACCCCTGACAACTTCCTCATCAAAGGCGGGTACCTGCCAGGGACCATAAGCACAAGCATGACCATATTTTCTCCTTTCAATATCATCCTTCTTCTCATCATCATCGTGGTCGTCACCATCATGATGGCTCTCATGCATCCTTCGGAGGAGAAGACCTACAAGGTGAGACCCGAGTTGATGGATAAATTGAAACTCTACGAAGCTCCTCCACGGCCGGCAGAAACCGGGAGTTTCTCAGCGTGGGCCAACTGGTGGTGGGGGTGGAATCTGCTGGTAGCGATAGGCGGATTCTGGTGGCTCGGGTGGAAAACGGGACAGGTGGGCTTCAAGAATGCCATCAACCTGGACAACATCAATCTGTTTTTCCTCATACTGGGGGTCCTGTTCCACTGGAGACCCTGGAGCTTCCTTAAGGCCACAGAGGATGCAGGCAAGGCCATCTGGGGAATCGTCATCCAGTTCCCTTTCTATGCCGGGATATTCGGTCTTTTCAAATTCACCGCCCTGGCCACAGTCTTCACAAAGGCATTCGTCACAATCGGCAGCGGCAGCACCTTCCTGCTGATCACCTACTGGTATGCCGGTCTGTTGAATTATCTCATTCCATCCGGCGGCTCGGAGTGGGCGGTTACGGCCCCCTACCTGCTGCCGGCGGCAAAACAGCTCGGCGTGGCCGCGCACAAGACCGTGGTGGCCTATGCATGGGGAGATATGATGACGGACATGATCCAGCCATTCTGGGCTATTGCCATGCTGGCCGTGGCAAAGCTGGAATTCAGAGAAATCATGGGATGGCTTCTGCTGGTTTTTTTTGTATACCTGATCATCACTTCCGTGGCATTCCTGCTTTATCCGATTTTCTAAAGTTCAATGGGAACGGCCGCGCAGCCTCTCCCGTCCTGGCGAGGGGAGGGGTTGCGGTCAGTAGATCAAAGTTCGGATTCTCGTAAAAAGTCGAGAACACCCTTTTTTCGTCATCCCGGCCCCGCACTTGATGCGGGGCCGGGATGACGACTTGTTACGATTTTGTCAAGACTGATCGCTTGAAATTTATCCTCTCCCGCTGAAATGGCAGTGCTCCAGATAGATGCTGAAGAGCCCCTCAATCGCTATCTGCAGGCAATCCTCAAAGCAGGTAAACGATCGGCTGAAACTGTACGGCAGCTCCTGGCCATTACAGAACTTATCCGGAATCGGGTGAAGGAGCATTAGATACCCTTTTGAAGGTTTCTGGATTACCGTTCCAACTGATCAACCCTGGCTCTGATTCTTGACACCAATGTTTCAAGCTCTTCCAGCTCAAGTTTTATCAAGAAGTCCAAGTCATCTGCCTTTAGCAGCTTCTTAATCTTTCCTACTAGATCTTCCTTCGTCATTGATCTCCCCGCTAGGCTGACGCTGCGCCATTAAAAATCCCCCCTCTCCTGCAATCTCTTTCTCCCTCCCTGCGATCCGTCCCCGTTTGAGGTACCTACGGTTGGTAAACTGGGTTTCAGAGTTCCCAGGAGTTCGCTACTCAGCAGCGTTGTTTTTCAATCGGCCTTTAAGGGAGGCTTGCGCTGCCTCCGCTAGGGGGTGCACCTTTTTAACCTATGCGAACTGCCGCTGTAAATAGGAAATACCAAGGAGGGCAGCTGCGCAATGCAGGACCATTTATTGCATTGAGGAAAACCTGGTCCTGTGAGCCGGGTCAGAGACTCCGGATTGTCCGCGCCATAAACCTCACCCCTCCGGGGTGCAGTCAAAGCCGGCCCCTCTGGAGCGGGATCTTTACTACCTTCGCCTTCCGGCACCTGCCATCTACTGAGAATGACGCGAATGAAATTGCCAGAACCGATATCAAACTCCCCCTTCTACATAGATACTAACTGGGCCTTTGGGGATCATAGACAGTGACATGGGCGATCCCAGGGTCTCTCTTTTGTCACTGATCCCGGGGTGGGGCCTCTCCGCCTCAAGGACTTTTCCGCGTAAAATACAGTCCAGCCTTTATTCACGGCCGGCTGACCCGCAAATATGATGAGAGTTGCACCTGAGGATACCACTAACCCTGTACCCGTTTACAACTCCGATGACACTGCAGATAGCATTGCTCTTCATCATTGTGGCCGCGGCCCTGATCCTCTTCTCCACAGAGTGGATACCTCCCGACGTGGTCGCTCTGGGTGTGCTGCTCGCTCTCGTTCTCACGGGACTCCTGCCGCCCGAAAAGGCATTCTCGGGGTTCGGAAGCGATGCGGTCGTGATGATCTTCGGGTTGTTTGTGCTCACCTCGGCGCTCTCGCGAACCGGGGTGATCGACATGGCAGGAAGACTGATTCTGCGCCATGTCGGCGGGGATGAGAACCGTCTGGTTATCGTGGTGATGGGGTCAACAGCCTTGCTGAGCACGTTCATCAGCAACACCGCCTCTACCGCTTTTTTCCTGCCCCTGGTCCTCGGAATATCAGAGAAACTTCGTGTCAGCGCATCCAGGTTGTTGATGCCGCTTGCATTCTCTGCAGTGCTGGCCAGCTCCGTCACTCTGATCAGCACATCCACCAACATCGTCATCAGCGGGCTGCTGGTTCAGCACAGGATGGCGCCCATCGGCATGTTCGAGATCACGCCCGTGGGCCTTCCGATCCTGATCGCAGGCCTGATCTACATGTTCGTGGTAGGGAGGCGGTTGATGCCTGTCCGGGGGCATCCTGACGATCTCATCGCCGATTTCGGCAAGAGGCTGTACCTGACCGAGCTCGTAATCCTTCCCGGCTCGCCGCTCATTGGCAAAACACTTTCGGAATCGGGCCTCGGGCACGATCTGGATCTGACCGTACTCTGGATTGTACGCGGAAAGGAACGGCACCGGTACCTGGTTCCCAAGGCCCAGGAAATATTGGAGACGGGCGACGAGCTCCTGGTGGAAGGGAAGAGGGAAGATATCCTGAAAATCAAGGAGAAGACCGGGATCGAAATCAAGGCCGATTACAAGTTGTCCGACCCACAGTTCAAGGCCGAAGAGATGAGCCTGGTCGAAGCGGTCCTCCTTCCCAGGTCCTCCCTGCTCGGGCGAACCCTGAAACAGGCCCGATTTCGTCATGAGTACGGGGTTCAGGTGCTTGCGCTTTATCGCCATGGGGAAAGCCTTTTCAGGAAGATCAGCGAAATTCCTTTGCGAGTGGGCGATGTGCTGCTCCTTCAAGGCCACAGGTCGAGGATAGCCAGAATATCGCGGGTGGAAAGGGACAATCTGCTGCACGTTCTGGGAACCCTCTCCCTGGAGCGTGCAAATATGAGGCGCGCCCCCATAGCGATTTTCATCTTCCTCGGCGCCCTTGCGGCAGCTTCCTTCAAGCTCGTTTCCCTCCCGGTATCCCTGCTCCTCGGTGTGTTCATGACCTTCCTGACCCGCTGTATCAGCCCGGCAAGGGCCTACCAGGATGTGGAATGGAGGGTCCTGATCCTGATCGGCAGCATGCTGGGGCTGGGTATCGCCATGCAGCACACCGGTGCAGCTCAGTTCCTGGCCGAAGCGATCGCGGCCTTGACAGGAGAGGCTCATCCGGTGTGGCTGCTCACGGGGTTCTTCTTCCTTGCAGTTGTGCTCACCCAGCCGATGTCCAACCAGGCCGCGGCCATTGTGGTGGTTCCGGTGGCGATCCAGACGGCCCTTCATCTTGGATTGAACCCTCGGACGTTCGCAATGATTATTGCTGTGGCGGCGAGCACATCGTATATCACCCCTCTTGAGCCGGCCTGCTTGATGGTCTATGGTCCGGGAGGGTATAGATTCACGGATTTTGTCAAGGTGGGCTCGCTGATGACATTGATTGTCTATGGGATCTCAATCGTTCTGGTGCCTTGGGTATGGCCGCTGAATAACTAAGTGTTGCGTAAGGGTAAAGCGGTGCATATACTTTAGAGACAATCTCTTCAGGGCCCAATAGGCCTCCGGCCTGACAAGGTTCGTCCGGGACCTCACTGATTCTATGAAATCCCGCCAGAGCTCGTGTCACATCCCGGAAGTGAATGGTACATGGACAAACGATCTAAAAAAGAACTGCTCGATGAAATAGAAGATCTCCGAATCCGCCTCAGCGAAGCAGAGCAAACCCTCGATGCCATTCGCGGCGGCGAAGTGGATGCCATGATCGTGGCCGGGCCGGAGGGCGATGGAATCTACACACTGACGGGTGCAGAGCACCCCTATCGTGTCTTCGTGGAGAAGATGAGCGAAGGGGCGTTGACGCTTACCGGTGACGGGACGATTTTTTTCTGTAATGAACGATTCTCCGAGATGCTGAAGACCCCTCTCGAGAGGATTGTCGGTTCATCCTTGTGTAACCATGTAATGCAGGATGATCGGGATGTATGTGCGGAGATCCTTGACCAAGGGAAAAAAGAGGGAAGGAAAGGAGAAGTCCGGCTGAAAACCCCGGATGGGGGAATCATCCCGGTCCGGCTCTCCATCAGCCCTATGCACCTTGATACCGCCATCGCGGCCTGCGCGGTCATCACCGATATCTCGGAACGAAAGTCGGCTGAGGAGGAAATACGCACGTACATGAGCAAGCTCGAGGCCAGCAACAAGGAACTGCAGGACTTCGCCTTTATCGCCTCCCATGATCTGCAGGAGCCCCTCAGAAAACTTCAGGTCTTCGGAGATCTCCTGGTCGAAAGACATCGTGAATCCCTCGATCAGCAGGCGCAGGATTACATTGTTCGTATGCAGAACGCCGCGGCACGCATGAGCGCTCTTCTCCGTTCCCTTCTGAACTACTCGCGGGTTGCCACCAGCGCTCAGGCATTTACAAGGGTAAACCTGGAAGAGGCGGTCAAGGAGGCTTTGTCGAATCTGGAAATCCGGGTCCGTGAAACTCGGGGGTCCGTCATAGTGGGCGATCTCCCTTCCATTCAGGGAGACAGGTCTCAGATGATCCAGCTCTTTCAAAATCTCATCGCCAATGCCATCAAGTTCCACGTCCAGGGCAAATCTCCTGCCGTGACCATCCATTCCCGGATGGTTGAAAATCACCGGCCTAAGGGCAGGAGGTATGAAATTTACGTTGAAGACAACGGGATCGGATTTGATGAGAAATACCTGGATCGCATTTTCAAGCCGTTCGAGCGTCTGCACGGGAGAAGCGAATACGGCGGTGTCGGAATGGGTCTGGCCATCTGCAAGAAGATCGTGGACCGCCACCACGGAACCATCACCGCAAGAAGCGCGCCCGAGGAGGGCACGGTCTTCGTCCTCAGTTTCCCTGCCGGGCGTGAATAGCTTGAAACCCGTTGCTCTACCCCCGCGGTTGGCATAGGCTAAGACAAGGACAGGGACAAAAGGGACGAAAGGGACGAAAGGAGCAAACCCCCTTGGGAAACTCCCCCCTGTCACTTGGGTCCCTGATGTCGTTTTTGTCTCTTTCCTCTAAAGGACTCCTACCATGGCCCAAGGCTTCATCCCGCCCCACGGGGGCTACCGCAAATTGCTTTCCTACCAGAGGGCGGAGGTCGTGTATGACGCCACGGTCCGGTTCTGTGAGCGTTATTTCGATCGGCGCGACCGCACCGTGGATCAAATGGTCCAGGCCGCGAGATCGGGCAAGCAGAATATCGTTGAGGCGAGCGTGGCTTCAGGCACGTCCAAAGAGGGTGAGGTCAAGCTGACCAACGTCGCTCGGGCGAGCCTGGAAGAGCTGCTGGAGGACTATCGCGACTTCCTTCGGTTGCGCGGTTTAATCGAGTGGGAGAAAAATCATCGGTTTGCACTGCGTCTTGCGGAACTCGTGCGCACGCCGGGCGCGAATTACGAAACATTTAGAAAGGCCGTAGAGCACGCCGACCCGGCTATCGCCGCCAATTCCATCATCGGGTTGATCAAGGTGACGAATTATCTCCTGGACCGGCAAATACGCCGGCTCGAACAGGCATTTGTCGCGGAGGGCGGCCTTCGGGAACGTATGACGAGAGCGCGCCTGAACGAACGCGCGCGGCAGGCCGCAACGAAACCTCGTAGCACCCGCTGAGGTAGCTGGCATTGACCTCCTACTGTCTTATCTTCACAACGTCGCATCTCACTTCCTTCTTTCGATGACCCTGAACCCCGGACGCCCAGGGAGTTGCTTCCCGTTAACTATGGAAAAGGGAGTCAGAACCTTAAAAGTAGTTGAACTTATAATCAATCAGGTATAAATTATGCCCGCTTTCAACCCGTTAACAGGCTTCAGGGAGGACCCAAAGACCACCTTGAGGAACCTTCAGTGAAAATAACGAAGCCCCACTCCTTTCCACAAGGATGGGGTTTTGTACTTATTGATCGACTGGGCAACTACCGAAGACACAGCAGATCACATCAACGAATACGTCACCAGAAGGGGGTTTCTGTGCTCCCCGGTTCCTTCTGGTCACCGATCCAGTTCATTAAGAAACACAGCAAAGGCGCCCATCCATGAAGCAGGCGATTATCGAAAATCCTGTTATCAATTCCCCTTTCGAAAAGCCACAAAGGCATTTCTGCTTCACCGAGGAGGGTATTACAGACGAGATTGTGGAGGACCGCAGGAGCAGCGCCTACTTTGTCCCAATTCCGCCTCCCAAGAAGAAGGGCAAGCAGATCGCTTTATTCACTCAGTGGACAAAAGACCGGGTTGAGGAGAACAAGTTCATCAATCGGGTCAGGGAAGTGGTCGATAGATGGCGCAAGGGCAGGTATGTCGAGATCACCAGGACCACGGGCAGGCTCCTGGATTACTGGAAGGCCCCAGAAAGAGAACGGAAGCTGTTCTTCTGCCAGGTCGAAGCTCTGGAGACCGCTATCTACATCACCGAGGTCGCCAGAAAATATGACCCGTGGATTGAGGGCGAACTTCGTCTTGCTAATGAGGAGGCCAATTCTCGTCTCTTTCGTATTGCCTTCAAAATGGCGACCGGAAGCGGTAAAACCGTGGTCATGGCCATGCTCATCGCGTGGCATGTGTTGAACAAGCTTGCAAACCCCAAGGATGCGCGTTTTTCCGATACGTTCCTTCTCGTCACCCCCGGCATCACCATCCGAGACCGGTTGCGGGTCCTGCTCCCCAATGATCCTGACAATTATTACCGCAAAATGGATCTCATCCCGCCCGATCTGTTTCCGGAAATGGGAAAGGCCAAAATTCTGATCACCAATTTCCATGCCTTCAAGTCTCGCGAACGGGTATCGGCCGGGAAGCTTACCAAGAACATTCTATCCGCCTCCTTTGCCGAAACCCCCGACCAGGTGGTCCGCCGTGTATGTCGGGATCTCGGCAACAAGAAAAACATCGTGGTCATCAATGATGAAGCCCATCATTGCTACCGCCGAAAGGCCGAGACAGAGAAGGTGAAGCTTTCGGGCGAAGAACGAAAAGAGATAGAAAAGCGAGAAGAGGAAGCCCGTATCTGGATTTCCGGCCTGGAGGCGGTGAAATCCAAAATCGGCGCCCGCGTGATCTACGATCTTTCAGCGACACCGTTCTTCCTTCGCGGCTCCGGATATCCGGAGGGCACGCTCTTTCCCTGGGTCATATCCGACTTCTCTCTTATCGACGCCATCGAGTGCGGCATTGTGAAGGTGCCGAGAGTGCCTGTAGCAGACAATGCCATGGTCGGAGAACTTCCGACTTATCGTGATATCTGGCACCGAATCCGGGAACACTTGCCAAAGAAGAGAAGGGGAACCGAGGAAATGAAAGGAGAGCCCAAGCTGCCGGTCGAGCTTGAAGCCGCCATTCAGAGCCTCTATCAGAATTATGCAAAGTACTACGATCTCTGGTTTCAAAAAGCAGATCGTCGCGGCAACGGGATTACCCCTCCTGTCTTCATTGTGGTGTGCAGCAACACAAATGTCTCCAAGATGGTCTTCGACTATATTGCCGGTTACGAGAAGACCCTTTCCGACGGCTCGACCGTAGCAGTTCCGGGCAAACTACTCCTCTTCAGCAACGTAGTGGACGGGGTCTGGAGCGCCCGGCCCAGCACGATTCTTGTGGACAGCCGGCAACTTGAATCCGGTGACGCCATGAGCGCTGATTTCAAGAAAATCGCGGCCCGGGAAATCGATGAATTCAAGATGGAGTATCGTATCCGCTTCCCCGGCCGGGATGCCGAAGAACTCACGGACGAAGATCTCCTCCGAGAAGTCATGAACACCATAGGCAAACAAGGCAAGCTGGGGGAACAGGTAAAGTGCGTGGTTTCTGTCTCCATGCTTACCGAAGGATGGGACGCGAACACGGTGACCCACATCCTTGGTGTGCGAGCATTCAGCACACAACTGCTCTGTGAACAGGTTGTCGGCAGGGGGCTCCGGCGAATGAGCTACGCCGCTGAAAAGCATCAGCTATCAGTGAACGGGAGAACAATAGAATTAGAGTCTTTTCCGGTTGAGTACGCAGAGGTCTACGGTGTTCCCTTCTCCTTTATTCCCTGCGCCGGCAGCCAGCCAGTACCCAAACCGGACCTTGACGTCCGACGAGTCCGCGCCCTGGAAGGAAGGGCCGCAGGCGAGATCACGTTTCCCCGTGTGACAGGATACTGCTACCAGTTTCCCGAAGAACGGTTTACCGCAAAATTTACTGCTGCCTCTCACATGGTTCTTTCCACCAAGGACATCCCCACCAGGACCGAGAATGCGCCCATTATCGGGCAGTCCGCGATCATGACTCTTGACGACCTGAAACAACATAGAGAGCAGGAGGTGTCATTCCTGTTGGCAAAGCTCATCCTAGAGACTTACTTCAGGGACGATGAGGGAGCTGCCAAGCCATGGCTTTTCCCACAGCTCCTCGGCATCTCGACACGATGGCTTAGAAAGTGTCTCGTTTTGAAGGACAACACCTTTCCTCAGCTTCTTCTACTTCTGGAACCGGCAAACGCAGCGGCCGAACGGGTCTACAATGCCATCGTCAGTTCAATAGAAGGCGAGAAGTCTCTGAAACCGATCTTGAGACCTTATGACACCGTAGGATCCACCCGACATGTGGATTTCAATACCACCCGAGGCACCTACGATACCCTCCCCGAGAAATGCCACGTCACCCACGTGGTTCTGGACAGCGATTGGGAAGCCAAGCTGGCTGAAACACTGGAGACCATGGAGGAAGTGGTCCATTATGTGAAGAATTATGGTGTCGGCTTCTACATTCCTTACACGCTGAATGGAGAAGAGAAGAGCTACTATCCTGATTACCTGGTCAGGGCAAGAGCACCCTCTCCACGCTCAAGAGATGGAAAGAGCCTGTGTACTAAAAACGGGGAGATGCTGAACCTGATCATCGAGGTGACGGGCGAAAGGAAAAAAGACAAGGAAGCCAAGGTGTCTACCGCCCGGAACCTCTGGGTGCCGGCAGTGAACAACCATGGCGGATTCGGCAGGTGGGCGTTCCTTGAAATCTCCGATCCCTGGGATGCAGGGCGAGCAATTCGATCTGCACTCAAATAGCAGGTTTGTCACAATGAAAAAGCTCAGGCTGGACGAGATCAACTACTGGTCGGAAGTCAAGCTGGATGTCATTCGGGAATATGCTTCGGCCTACTCAAGGATCATAAGCGCTCGTCCGGAAATCAAGCGACACGTCTATATTGATGCGTTCGCGGGGGCCGGCACACACATTTCCAAGGAGAAACAGGAATCCGTTCCCGGCAGCCCGCTGAATGCTTTGAACGTAAGTCCTCCGTTTCGCGAGTTTCACTTCATAGACTTGGACGGAGGTAGAGCGGAGCGATTACGTCGGATGACAGAAGGCAGGAACGACGTTTTTGTCCACGAAGGAGACTGCAATCGAGTGTTGCTGGAGAAGGTGTTCCCTCGATGTCGTTTCGAGGACTATCATCGAGCACTGTGTCTTCTTGATCCGTACGCAATCAATGTGGATTGGGATGTCTTAAAGACTGCAGGCAGTATACGTTCAGTAGAGGTCTTCTACAACTTCATGATCATGGACGCAAACATGAACGTATTCTGGCGAAACCCTGAGAAGGTGCAGGCCAGCCAAATAGATCGAATGGACCGGGCATGGGGTGACCACTCCTGGCGAGATGCCGCCTACAAGAGCGAACCCGGGCTTTTCGGGGATTTGGAGGAGAAGGCCGGCAATCGAGATGTGGCGAATGCCTTCCGCGATAGGTTAAAGAACGTAGCCGGATTCAAGTATGTGCCGGACCCAATGCCCATGAGAAACTCCAAAGGGGCAGTTGTTTATTACCTGTTTTTTGCCTCCCCCAATAAAGCCGGGGGGAAGATAGTTCAAGATATCTTTGACAAGTATCGACGCAAGGGGGTGGTTTAAATGGGAGTCAAGTCTGCAATCGAGTGGACCGATTCCACATGGAACCCGATAACAGGGTGTACAAAGATAAGCGCTGGTTGCAGGCACTGCTATGCAGAGCGGATGGCAAAGCGCCTCCAGGCCATGGGCCAGCCGAATTATTCCAGGGGATTTGATCTTGCCCTTCACGAAAACTGGCTTGACCTTCCGCTCCGGTGGAGGAAGACCCAGAACATATTCGTGAATTCCATGAGCGACCTTTTTCACAAGGAAGTTCCTGAGAAATTCATTCTCAAGGTATTCGGAACTATGGAGAAGGCGAATTGGCACATCTTCCAGGTGCTCACAAAGCGTTCCAAGAGGCTGAATGCCATGAACCGCAGACTCCTCTGGCGGCAAAACATCTGGATGGGAGTGAGTGTGGAGAGTCCGAATTATACGTTTCGGATCAGTCATCTCCAGGAAACGGACGCACATGTCAAGTTTCTTTCTCTGGAACCGCTGTTGGGACCTTTGCCCCACCTCGACTTGACAGGGATCGATTGGGTTATCGTAGGCGGGGAATCCGGCCCGGGAGCCAGACCCATGAGGCCGGAGTGGGTTACGGAAATACGCGACCAGTGTCTATCGGCTGAAGTTCCCTTTTTCTTCAAACAGTGGGGGGGTACTAACAGGAAGAGGACCGGGAGAGAGTTGGAGGGACGAATCTGGGACCAGGTGCCTGGCCCTCATCATCAACCCCTGGAGTCTCAACCCTTGTTTTGAAAGGCACAATCAGCAGGAGACCGTTTGATGGCCGGCGATAAGAAAAGCAAGAGCAAGCCAATTGAAACCGTTAAGCACAAGGACAAAAGGGTTAACATCCCGACCGAAGAGCTCCGTGACTTTGTGGCTGAAGATGAGAAGAGCCCGAAAACGGTTTTCTACCCTCGAGATCCGTCTCTCGACCCGCAACTGGTGTGGAAGGGAAAAGATGAGCAGGATTCGGAAGATCTCGCAGTGCCGGCTGTTCCGATCTATATCCAGGAGAAGATACAGCCCAAGGCAATCGTTGAGAACGTAAGAGCTATTGCCAGAAAGGAAAAGCCGGATTCTCAAATTCCGCTTTTTTCGGATTTCAACGGCATCGGTTTCGAGGAACTGATTGACTTCTATCGCCATGAGCAGAACTGGTCGAACCGGATGATCCTGGGCGACTCCCTCCTTGTGATGACCTCCCTTGCTGAAAAAGAAGGACTCAAGGGAAAGGTCCAGATGATCTACATCGACCCGCCGTATGGAATCAAGTTCGGGTCCAATTGGCAGGTATCAACCCGCAAGCGCGACGTGAAAGACGGCAGAGCCGAAGACGCCACCCGCCAGCCTGAGCAGATACGCGCCTTTCGAGACACCTGGAAGCTGGGGATCCATTCTTACCTCGCGTATCTCAGGGATCGCCTTGTCATCGCCCGTGAGCTGCTCACGGAAACCGGTAGCATCGTTGTTCGGATTGGGGATGAAAACGTTCATCTGGTGCGGTGCTTAATGGATGAGGTGTTTGGGGCTGATAATTATTGTGCGCAAATCTCATTTTTTAAGACGACGAGTCAGACAAGCAAATTGGTCGCTTCTTCGATTGATTACCTACTTTGGTATGCAAAGGACGTCAGCATCGTAAAATATCGACCCCTATACCAGAAAAAATCGATAGAGACTGATCGAGCTGGAGTCTACACGTGGATTGAGTTGCCAGATGGAAGCAGAAGAAGGATGTCGGGAGAGGAGAAATCGGGATTAATGATGCCCCCGGAAGATTCCAAGATCTTCCGTCTCGACAACATGACCAGTCAGAGCGGAGGAGAATCAACGGGATTTTCTGTACCGATAGGCCAGTCAACATTTACTCCAGGCAAGGGATTCTGGAAAACCAACAAAGCGGGAATGGGGCGGCTTATCTCGGCAAAGAGAGTGACGCCATCTGGTTCCACTTTGGCCTACATTCGATATCTCGAAGACTTCCCTGCCTATACTTTTGCAAACTTGTGGTCCGATACCGGTACTGGAAGCTTTACCGATGAAAAGGTTTACGTTGTTCAGACCGGAACAAAAGTTATCGAGCGCTGCCTCCTCATGGGAACCGACCCAGGCGACTTGGTTCTGGATCCAACTTGTGGCAGTGGGTCAACAGCTTATGTTGCGGAGCAATGGGGGAGGCGTTGGATAACCATCGATACCAGCCGTGTAGCGTTGGCCCTTGCTCGGACTCGCCTGATGTCCGCCCGCTTCCCTTATTATCATCTCGCTGATTCTCCAGAGGGTATCCACAAAGAAGCCGAGATCACGGGCAAGTTGCCGCCTGATCAGAAGACCGAGGGAGACATTCGAAAAGGATTCATCTACAAACGCGTGCCGCACGTCACCCTCAAGTCCATTGCGAACAATACTGAGATAGACGTCATCAACGAGAAGTGGAAGGTCACCCTTGATCCCGTGCTGGCTGGACTGATTAAATTTCTCAGTCCTGCAGATAGTGGGGGAAAGAGGAGGAAAAAGGCTTCCACCCAAACGAAAACCGAAAATGGCTTTTCTCCGCTCCACGAGTGGCAGGTCCCGCGTGAACCGGGAAACGACTGGTCAAAGGAAGCAAAGGACCTCCACGCGAAGTGGTGGAAACTTCGAAGAGAGAGGCAGAAGGAGATTGACGCCTCCATTGCCCGGAATGCCGACACCGAGGTTCTGTACGATCAACCATACGAAGACGGAAAGCGCATTCGAGTCACTGGCCCTTTCACTGTAGAAAGCCTTTCACCTCATAGGGTCCTGTCCGCCGATGAAGAAAGACCCGCAGACGAAAGGGAAGCCCAAGAGAGTACGGGCGCTCAACAATTCACCAACATGATTCTCGAAAACCTCAAGAAAGCAGGAATCCAGAATACCTTCAAGAACGAACGGCTGCACTTTGAGCGGTTGGAGCCGTTTGCCGGGACGTGGTTGAACGCGGTTGGCGAATACACCGAAAAAGACGGAGCCAGTCGCCGCGTAGCAGTAACCATCGGTCCGGAACACGGGACCGTCGGCCCGCAGCAGATCAAGGAGGCGGCCAAAGAAGCGGTTCAGGGAGTAGGATATGATGTCCTTATAGCCTGCGGATTTGCCTTCGATCCCCACGTTGCTGAAGAGGCCAGGCGCTACGGTGACCTCGTTGTACTCCCAGCGCGCATGAACCCAGACTTGGCAATGGGGGATGAACTGCTGAAAAAGACCGGAGCCGGAAACCTTTTCATGATCTTCGGCGAACCCGACGTGGTGATCACTAAGGACAAGAAGGGCAAAGTGGTTGTAGAGATCCGGGGTCTTGACGTGTATGACCCGACCACCGGTCAGATCCGATCCAATTCCACGGACGACATCGCCTGCTGGTTCATCGACACCGACTACAACGGCGAGAGCTTCTTTGTCCGCCATGCCTACTTCACCGGCGCTGACCAACCTTACGAGAAGCTGAAACGCGCACTCCGATCCGAAGTGGATGAAAGTGCCTGGGCCTCACTCTACACTACCAAGAGCGTTCCTTTCGACCCGCCCACCACGGGCAAGATAGCCATCAAGGTCATCAATCACTATGGGGATGAGGTGCTGAAGGTTTACGACTTCAAAGATGACCAAAGGAGCGTTAGTAAAAAGATGCTGACAAAAGCTCGATAACGACATTCCATCCATCTCCTATCAGCCGCCCCGTGATAAGGCGGATTAGAAAGGCTATGTAAAACAACGGAGTAAATCTATGGATAAAAAGGGGTTCTTCGTATACGCAGTAGACTTGGTCGATGTAGATGGAAGTAGAAATATTCCCACTCTTTTATGGTATAGGAAAGGCCAACCCGTTTTGGTAGGTTCTGCAGCACTTGCAGCTGCAAGAAATCGACTTGAATTAAATGAAGACTTCAAGGTGGATCTGGGATTTATTGACCCTAAATCAAATGTACTTCGTAGAAAATACCCCACCGCATCTGGTGAAGAAAAATCAGCAGCAGCTCTGACATCAGATTTCTTGGAACGGGTGTTCACCCATACTAGGAATTGGCTATTGATGAGGGGCCTTAATACCAAATTCTCAGTTATGATCGCAGAACCGCTGGCTCTTGAGGGGGACCTTGCATCAGATGATTGGTTATCAAAATATCGCGGAAACCTGAAGCGAATTTTGGGCGGAGAAAAATATGAGAATGTCAGTTTCCTGCCTGAGCCGTTCGCAGTTTTCCAGTATTACCGCCATTGTTTACGACACCCTGAGGTTGCGCGCCACTCCAAGCAAAATATCCTGATAATGGATTTCGGGGGTGGTACATTCGATGTCTGTATTATTGAGACAACAAGAGAGGGAGAGATTAGCAAGAAAGGTAGAAGCGCTAGTCCTATTGCTGCTTCATCTTCACCTGTGGGCGGATACTTTGTGAATCGCATGATTGCAGAGCACCTTGTTAAGAAATACTTCGGAAGTGCTAATGAGGCAAAGACCAGGATCGGTAAGGGCTTAGATGCATATCGCAATTGGAGAAAGAACCATCAAGATTTGGCGACGCTCTCGCAGGAATTTCGCAACTTCCTGTGCAATTTTCACGGTCTGATATACAAGGTCGAAAGCGTGAAATTGGGGTTGTGTAAGAATATCCTTGATTGGGGACTAGAGGCTGATCTCGACATCAACTACCCCGTTGTAATTCCTGAAAATCCTTTCAGTGAAGATGATAAGGGTGTAACCGTAAAACTTAGTGCAACTGAATTACGTGAGATTTTCATTAATCGCGTTTGGTATCCACACTTGAAACCCAAAATCCTTCAAACCTTAGAACGAGGCAAAGATGATCTATGCGGGTCACCCATATCACTTGTTCTGCTTTCTGGTGGTTCAGCTAATATTGGTTGGCTTTCTAATTTAATACAGAAAGAGTTTATTGATCGATTGAGAGGTGCGCAGGTTTTGTGGCTCAGTGATTTTCAGGAAGTGGTTGCTAAAGGTTTGGCCGTTGAGTGTGCCAGGAGGTTCTATAATAAAGAAGGCGACTTCTCCTCAGTTACCTATAATAGGCTTTGTCTATTGCTTGATCCTGATGGAAATGGGTATGAGCCTCGACCTTTTAGGCCACGCATCGAGGGGCTGCCTGAAGTGAAAGACAAACCCGGTGTCCTTCTTCCATCTGCGAGTCTCTTGCAGAATTTTATTGAAAAGCCCATGCTTTGGAGAGTAAAGCTCGACCGTCCACCTCGAAGACAACTTGACTACTATTTCTTAAGGTCTAGATTTGATCCCGATAATGTTGAGAGTCTTCATAATATAATAGACCACACTGTATTCACGCCGAAGGATTGCAAGTTTGATGCGGCTGTGCAGGTACAATTGCTTGTAAAGAACGATGGAACAGCAGTGCCTCAATTTATTTACAGGGAAGGCAGGAATGAAGAGGAGAGAATCCAAGTGGATGGTAGACCTTTCTATCTTGATATGACGTGTAGTCAGGTTGAAAGTTTGCCCTCTGCTTACGTGGGACTAGATTTTGGAACAAGTAATACATCTGTCTCCTATGTCGATCATTTGTCAATTAGAATTTATGAGGAACGGTCAACGGAGAAGAACTGGGTTGCTCTGAGTGATCTGGTAAGAGTACTTCCTTATCCTTTAGCAGCACCTTTGTCGCAATACCTATCACAAAGTGATTCAGCCCGTATGGTCGAAAAGGCTCGTGAGTTTATTGAGGCCGCGCTATGTTTAGGAGCATTTGTTTGCTACATTGAATATTGCGTAGTCAAAGGGAGAGCTAGTACAAGGCTGCTTGGCGGATTGACTCAAAGATCAGCTGGTCCTTTGTGGAAGTTGTTAAGAGAGTCTCTTCAGAAGCTTGGTAAGGACAGTGAGATCTCGGCACCTTATTCTGAGCTATTTGAAGGAGAACTGCAGCAGTTTATGGAGCAGGCTCTGGCTTTCTTGTCGCAAACAAAACACAACAAGGCTGACGTGGAGTCTTTTGATTTACTACGCGCCACGAGGATTGTTGCTAATATCAGCAATAAGGTTTTCGTCAATAATATATTTGGATTCTTCGAAAACGTCCATAAGCAAAAATTCATCAAAGGATACCGTGGTCTTTTCAGAGAGGCGTGCGGACCAAATCCACCGTTTATAAGGGCAAATAGATATATCGGTTCCTTATCGTTTTCCGAGGATCAAGCTGTATTGTACAACCGTGAAAAGGGCTATCTACTCTCCCTCCAGCCATTGGTGTTTTGGGATAGTTGTCAAAAACATCGTGATGTTGAGGAGGGGCACTGCTTCCTGTTCGACAAAGGGACAAAGGAAGGTTTCTCGTTCAAGGCTGTCGGATATCCTTGCACTTGCGAGGTTTCAAAGACAAAATACGGCGAGTTGGCTCAACTTTTGGAGGATATGAGAAAAGAGGACCCCAAAATGGAGCGTATTGAAATCGGTGTTCTAGAGGAACTGGAAATTTAGGTCCATGCTTATCGAAACGGGAAAGCTGACTCTTCGTGCTGCAAATTTCTCCGCCTGGTGAATGAAAAATTTGCGGAAAGAATGCAGTTTTCAACGAATACGGTTTGGATCGTGGGTCGTAATGTAGGCGAGCAATTCACGGGCAACCCGGGACTCGACATTGATCGCGGCGTAGTCCAGGGGAACATTGTTGAGATACTGCAGTACTAGCCCGTCTCCACGGGCAAACCCTTCCGGCAGGAGATCGGCGAAAAAAACCCGAGATCCTCTGGGGCGCCGGTTAGACTGGCAGTCGAGGAATCGCTCAGATCCAGGTAGAGTTGAATGATTTCAAAAGCCCGGATGAGGAGCTCCTTCAATGCCGTCTGAACCCGGCTCACGATATCCGTTCCGCTCCGTTCGATCACCATCCGTGCAAAGTGCAAGCGTCCCGATGCTGGATTCTCAACGCATCATTCCGGACAAGTCAATTCTGCCAGGATATTGTCTGTTTTTTGAGATCTATCCGGTAAGCGACATCCTTCAGAAAATTCATTCCAAGGAGCCCTTGATGTCGGGTGGCAGGCCCTTTGAATTCAATGATGCTTGCTGCAATGTTTTTCTTTGTGATCGGGCCTGCCTTGACAGAGTCCAACTTCACGAGATCGGCGCTTATGGCATCACCTCCAGCCGACATGAGCCGGCTTTTCTGAATGGACTTCATATTCAGTTGCTCAGCGATCTCCCGGTGTAACACTGTCGTCGAAGCCCCGGTATCCAAGAGCAGCAGGACCTCTGTCTCATTTCCCCTGAACCCAAGAACCACAGGGACTAAAACCTGGTTGCCCACTATCACAACCTTGGTTTCCTTTTCCTGGTCTAGGGCGCGGTTCTTAGAAGCACGCCCCGGTTTGCTCTGAAGCTGTTCCTGAGCGTGCTTGTCGACATAAAATTTCCTGCCCTTGCCTGTTTGTATATAGGTACCCGAAGTATCGGATCCGGTGGAGTAAGTCCCCTTCTCCCCGATCCGGAAAGTTTTGACATGATCCCTGTCGATGTACCAGGACCCGTCCCTTTCCGTTTGCATGTAAACCCCGCCTCGATCCTTTCCGATCGAATACTCTCCGTCTGCATATAGAATGGAAGGGAAAGCAAAGAGGAGCCCCGTGATCACGATCAATATGCCTCTTTTCACAACGTACTCCGAAGAAATGGTTTATCTCCGTTTTTACCACGAGGGACACGAAGGGGACGAGAATGCATCATGGAATGGAGCGTGTCCGGCAATCTGAGTCCCTTGGCCGTTAAGGAAAAGCGCAGGGATTTTCTTTACCAGCGTCCTTTTGATTGGGCCTGTTTTTGTGCAAAACCGGCGGTATCGAACAGCTGCCCCGGGACCTCTATACCCAGTGCGACGAATGCCTCAACAAATCTGGGCCGGACCCCTCCTGAGCAGAATCGGCCGGTAACCGCACCGTCAGCCCCCACTCCCGTCTGCTCGAACCTGTAGACCTCCTGCATGACGATTATGTTGCCTTCCATACCGCCGATCTCCTGCAGGCTTACCACTTTTCTGCTGCCGTCCGAGAGACGTGAGACCTGAATAATGATATCGATGGCGGTGCTGATCTGCTTTCGAACGGCCTCGAACGAGATATTGAGCCCTGACATGGCGACCAATGTTTCCAGGCGGGTCAAGGCATCGCGCGGGGAGTTCGCGTGAACCGTGGAGAGGGACCCGTCATGTCCCGTGTTCATGGCCTGCAGCATGTCAAGGACTTCAGCCCCTCTTACCTCACCTACAACGATGCGATCCGGCCTCATGCGGAGGCTGTTTTTCACAAGATCCCTTTGTACAATCTCGCCTTTGCCTTCGAGATCCGGAGGTCTTGTCTCCAGACGCACAACATACGGATGCTTCAACTGGAGTTCTGCGGAGTCCTCGACGGTGACGATGCGTTCGTTGGTAGGGATGAAACTCGAAAGCACATTTAAAAGGGTGGTTTTGCCGCTGCCTGTTCCGCCGGAGATCAGGACGTTCAGCCTGGCTTTCACAACGCCCTTGAGGAGTTCCCCCATTTCCAGTGTGAGTGCTTTGTAGGCCACCAAATCCGAGAGTTGAAGGGCATTTTTTCTGAACCGGCGTATTGACATGCTGGGACCGTCGACCGCCAGCGGCGGAACAATTACATTGATCCGGGAACCATCCATCAGCCTGGCGTCGGCCATAGGCGACCTTTCGTCCACACGGCGGCCGACCGTGGCGAGAACGGAGTCGATCAGCTTGCGCAATTGTGCTTCGCTTTCGAACTTGAGGCCGGTCGCTTCGAGCTTACCTTTTCTTTCAATATAGATCTTGTCGAATTTGTCGATGAGGATATCCGATACGTCTTGATCCTCCAGAAGAGGCGTTAGAGGGCCGAACCCCAGGGACTCCGTACCAACTTCCAGACTTGGCAGGTCATGGCTCGGAGTGGTGACCATATAGTTTCGGCAGGCCCGGACCATGGAGTCACGATCCAGGACTGGTTCTTTTTGTTGATAGTGCGCCGCCCAGATGACCTGCTGCAGGATGTCGCGCGGGTAACATGCGCGTAAGGGCTCCTTGTATTCATTCTTGATGATCTCGATCAGCTCATGCGTCAAAGCTTCGTCATACTGGAGATTCAACTGCGTACAGGCGCGGCGGAAAATTTCGTAAAAACGGTCGGCAGGCAGATAGCCCACCTTGATCTTGGTGCTTATACGGCGCAGGAATGTTTCCTCCACCCTTTCAGCCGGGTCCAGGTTCGTGGCGAAGACGACCAGGAGGTCGAATGGAATCTCTATCTTTTTGCCGCCCGCCAGGGTGAGGAAGTCGATCCTGCGATCCAGGGGAACCACCCAGCGGTTGAGCAGTTCCTCGGGAGCTATGCGCTGTCTCCCGAAGTCGTCAACGATGAGCAGCCCATTATTTGCCTTCATCTGCACGGGACTGGCATAGTATCCGGTTGTTGGATTGAACTGCAGGTCGAGCATAGCGATCGTCAGCTCACCTCCTGCCAGCACGCGGGGCCGGCGGCACATGACCCAACGGCCGTCATGTTCGCTGGGGTTCGGTTGCTCAACTGTCTGGTGCAGAATCGGGTCGTAGACCGCTATGATTTGTCCGTCCATCTCGACCGCGTACGGCACAAAAACCCGGTCTTCAGTAAAAAGGCGGCTAAGGCTTTCGGCCATTACGGACTTGCCCGTCCCCGCCGGCCCATGGAGAAAGAGTGCGCGCCCGGACACAGCTGCGCTGCCGAGCCGGTTCAATGTTTCGGCATCGAGAACGAGATCCTTGAATGCGCGTTTCACATCAGCAGGGGTGATCCTGATATCACGCACACTCTGGGACTGGATGCGGCTGGTGTAGTCTTTGAAGGAAACAGGGGCGGGGCCGGTATACCGGTTGTGAGCCATAAGTTCCAGTGCCCGCGACTTTCCCGCAGTCGTGGTGATAAAGCGGTGCACGGACCCCTCCATACCGGTAACCTCGCACAGACGGTCTTTGCGGAGGCGCTGAAACAGTTCGTCCACTACGCGAAGGCCGAGCTGCATGCGACGACCCAATTCGTGAAGTGACAGTTCGTCCGCCATGTAGGTGATCTTCAGTGCGAGATCTTCGAGAAGGTTTCTGCGAATGCCGATCTCATCTACGGATTTGGGGGCCGAAATCGTTGCGGTTACCATTTGCCTCTTTACTCCTCTGTCGGGCGGCTGATTTGGTGACGAGATGGTATCAATTCGAGTAAATCCCCGATGTACAACGGTTCCCTACTATGCCGATTTCTTTTTATTTTCCGAGCCGGCTGTCAAGAAACACCTTGTATTGTTGTGGTTGCCGTTTTTCAATGTTTCGTCCACGCCACTTGCAGTGATGGCCATTTGGCCTTTATCGGTGCGCTCAATCCAGCCTTTTTCCTTTAGATACCAGAGGTGAAATTCAAGATGTTTTTCAGGAGTCTTCAGAAGCCTTTCCATTTCATAGATTCCCACCCCCGGATTGCTCGGATCACGCTTGCGTGCAGAGTAAAGAAGAAAAAGAACTCCTCGTTGCATGTTTCTGTCTTCCGGTTCATTAAAATCGAGTTGAACATGGAAGACTTCCAGCCGCTCACAGCGATCTTTTTCATAAGTTGCGTCGTAGCCGGCCCTCTTCACCGGATCAGAGAGAACATGGAATGCGTCGACAAGATTTCGAAATTTTTCAGCGTCACCTGAGTGAGGACAGTCCGGATGATACTTCTTTGCCAGCAGGCGGTAAACCCGCTCAATCGTCTCCTGGTCCGCGTTCTGGCTAAGTTGTAGGATTTCATAATAATCATTGAAGGCTTTCATGGCGTGCCGGTTCACCTCACTGCCCAGAAGTTTTCAAACGGAAATGGAACTGAGTTACCTGAAAATTGCAGAAAACGTGCGTCGGATCTATTAGTTCAATCCTGTAAATTGCGTAGTAGAGTACGTGTATACGTATCCGATAGGATGAAGAAGGAGGGGGAGGTCAAGGCAGCGAAGGGAGGGGAGAGCATAGGAGATGAGTGGCTCCAGGGTCAATAAGGAGAGGACTACGCAACACTAAGCTTATCAAAGCACTTTTCACATAGGCCGCTAATTCGATATTCCCGTCTACCTGCTTCGGAGTAGCAGTTCTGCAAAGCTGGCTTGTCACAGTGGATGCAGGTACCTAAGACATGAGCCTCTTTGATGGTTTTGCAAAACAGGTGTTGTACGATGTGTTCCTTGTAGTTTTCAAGGCTGATCATGGGATTCCTCCGCACGCAAGCTCCAGTTCGACAGCACAGAGAGAGACTGAAGTCGCATGAAACCCGTCTGTGTACTATGGAGCACGAAGAGCACCAGAATACGTCATGGAATTGGAAACTTCTGCAAGCAAGGACAAGGCGCGGCTGAAGCCTCGTGACACTAACTCTTCTGAAACAGAGATCTATAAGGCGCCAAGTCTTTTCCGATCACCACCCTGATCACCTCATTCCTCTTTGGCGGGCGCTGAACCATCTCAATACTGTGTCCTTCGGGGAGGTATGAGGCTATTTTGCAGGCTTGATCTTGGTATCCCCTGCTGTAGTAAATACGGGTTTTCAACTGGTTGAAGTTCTCCGCGTTAGTGAGCCTTGAAGGAAGAAAGCCCTTGCCTCTGAGAAATTCGCCCACCCTCCTTGCCATGCGGTTCACGCCATTTCCGTTCGATACTTCGATTTTTATTCCAGAGGCAGCCTGCCTGCCTGCGTCCCTATGCTGTGGTTCAAGAACAATCTCCTCTATTTTATTTCTCATAGGCTGCATGACTGGAAAAATCTCTGTAAGGTTGTCCGCCGCCTCTACTCGATTGGACCCATCGGAGGGGTTGATCATGAGGGCGCCGGCAAATTGTGGTGCGGCCCTATCCTGCGATTCAGGAACAACCTTCACCTCATTTCGGGTGCTCAAAGTCCGAGCGTCCGCAAAAATATTTGCGAGAGTCTTCGCCGCCTCTATGCTGTTGTTCGGCATGTCCGAGGGGTTGATCATGGGGGCGGCTGCAAATGGCGCCGCGGACTCATATCGAGATTCAGGAACGACCTGCTCCTCATTTGGTTGAGCGCTCACAGGCCTGCTACCCGCAAAAATATTTGCCAGGGTTTTTGCGGCCTCTACCTCATTATTCGTCCGATCCGAGGGTCTGATCATGGGAACTGCAGCAAATTTTGATGCGGCTCGATCATACAAGCCATTTTGACCAATGATTTTAGCAAGTGAGGCGTGTGCCCTGTTCTCGCCGACGGCCAGCTTGAATTCGTCAAGTGCCAGGTTATACTTCCCGCTCATCGCATAGGCCAGGCCGAGGTTGTTATGATACCGTTCTTTTCTATTGTTCAATGCAACCGCCTGCTTGAAGCTGTCGATGGCCGAATTCAAATCGCCGTCCAGGAGGTAGGCGTATCCCAGGTTGTTATGCACGTAATCCAACTTTGGATCCATCTTGAGGGCCGACTTGTATGCTTCAATTGCTTTTGCATACTCACCCAGGGAATCATACGAAACACCCATTCCATTATACGCCTTTGCGTGCGTCGGCTCGATTTCGACGGACTTTATGAATTCTTCCACAGCCTGTTTATGCTTTTTTCTCTCCTGGAGATAACAACCAAGCAAGTAGTGGGATTCCGGGTCTCCACGATAAGGACGGATGGTGCCGATGAATTTGGAGGCATCTTTCTGATGGATCACGTAAGGATTCCTCTCAGGTTCGTGAAAAAAGGCGCAGGAGGATAACAATGTGATCGACACGCAACCTGCAACAAATGCGACCCACGTCGTGATGTATTTTGTCTTCGTCATGCGCACATTCCTTTAAGGATGCCGTGTTGGTGTGGTTTGAATCATGCGAAGCACCCGTCCCATTGAAGGCTTTCGTGCCGATGGATTCCACTGTACCTTTCCGTTGGATCGGGCATGGCTTCCCTTCTGGTCTTTGAAAGAACTGAGGCAGTTAGTTGATGAAATCTGTCAACTCTACTTTTTTCAGATTCTCACTTGCCTTTACGTAGAACTTCGGGCTGACTTCTATTGCTTTTCTGAAGAACTGCGCCGCCTCTTTGAACTCACCATTTGCCATATATGCACATCCCAGGTTGTTGTTCGCTCTTGGACTGTCCGTCCCCTTCTTGAAGGCCTCCAGAGCGGCTTCGTATTGACCGGTTTTTGCGAGGACAAGGCCCAGGTTGTTGTAAACCTTCTCTTTTGGCCCGTTCGTTTCCAATGCATGCATAAAGGCCTTAATTGCCGATTCGTAATTACCAGCCAATGACAGGGATACGCCGAGGTTGTTATAAAGCGAGATTTCGCGTGGGTTCAGCAGGATGGCCTCTGAATACATCTTCTGTGCTGCGTCGTATCTTTTGCGATAATCGTAGATGTTCCCGAGAAAGTTTCTTGCCTTCCAGAGCTTGGGGTTGTTTTCGATAGCCTTCAAAAGTGATTTCTCGGCTTCATCATGTTTCTTCATCTGAAACTGGGCCTGCCCCAAGCCCTCATATGCTGAAGCATGCCCGGGCGCCTTTTCAATAACCGCCTGAAATTCTTTTGCTGCGTCCTCATATTTGTCCGCAAAAAGGAAAAGCAGTCCCTTCTTGTAAGTTACCCTTGTGTTATCCGACTTGAGACCGAGTGCCTTTTCATACTGGACAAGCGCCATGTAGAATTCGCCGTTCGCGAAGTACATGTCTCCGGAACTCTCGAAATCATCACTCGTCATCTCAGGGAGAGGCTTGAAATCGTCAGCCTCCTGCGGGGGATGGGCCATCTGTTTTTTGAAGGCGCTCTTTATACGAGGACCTGAG
>Ga0068714_10001622_pt1 | contig 31935 bp, 26 predicted proteins | sample MTBNYHSulfiMetaG_FD_62988 | JGI IMG/M metagenome (GOLD analysis project Ga0068714, IMG submission 62988) | Enrichment culture microbial communities from rom New York Harbor, USA that are MTBE-degrading - MTBE-NYH (New York Harbor Sulfidogenic)... | ecosystem: Environmental > Aquatic > Marine >...
TGGTCACCACCTTTTTGAACATCCGGGCCCTGATCTGGAAAAAGGAGCCGGCCAAAATGGTCAAGGAGGCCATGATTTAAGCCGAACCGGGCCGGGGAGAGGTCCCGGTCCAGAATCCCGGCCGGGTGAAAAGGGGCGAAGCGGTGATATTGGTCGTCATCCTGTTCGTGGTCTTCCTGGTCATGGGCATGCCCATCGCCTTTGCCATCGGCATCTCCGGGACCGTCTTCTTCCTCCAGTACTCCGACTCGCTGCCCTTTACCATGACCGTCCAGCTGGCCATCTCCCAGACCCAGAACTTCCCCCTCCTGGCCATCCCCCTGTTCATCTTCTCGGCCAACCTGATGAACGAGACCGGCCTGACCACCCGTCTGATCAACCTGGCCTCGGTCCTGACCGGGCACATGCGCGGCGGCCTGGCCCAGGTCAGCGTGGTCTTGAGCGCGATGATGGGCGGGGTCTCCGGCTCGGCCATCGCCGACGCGGCCATGGAGGCCCGCATCCTGGGGCCGGACATGCTCAAGGACGGCTACTCCAAGGGCTACACCGCCGTGACCCTGACCATCCCCTCCAACATCACGGCCATCATCCCCCCCAGCATCGGCCTGATCCTTTACGGGACCATCGGCGAGGTCTCCATTGGCCGGCTGTTCACGGCCGGCCTGCCGGTGGGGCTGGTGATGGTCCTGGGATTGATGATCACGGTCAACCTGACCTCCCGCCTCAGGGGCTATGAGGCCAAGAGGAAGCGGGCCTCGCTCCGGGAGGTGGGCTCGGCCTTCATCAGCAGCATCTGGGCCTTCCTCTTTCCGGTCCTCCTAATCGGCGGGATCAGGTTCGGCCTCTTCACCCCGGCCGAGGCCGGGGCCTTTGCCGCGGTCTACGCGGTGATCATCGGCCTGGTCTTCTACCGGGAACTGACCTGGGAGAAGTTCAAGAAGACCCTGGTCTTCACCATCATGGACATCGGGGCGATCATGTTCATCATCGCCATGTCCGGCATCTTCGGCTACGGCCTGGCCTACGAGCGGGTGGGGGAGATGTTCTCCGAGATCATGCTCGGCATCTCCACCAACCAGCACCTGGTCCTGGTGGTCGTCATCGCGGCCCTGCTGGTGGCCGGGATGTTCATCGAGAGCGTGGTCATCATCCTCCTTTTCACCTCGGTTCTCCTGCCCCTGGTTGTCCAGGTGGGGGTGGATCCGGTCCACTTCGGCCTGATCTTCATGCTCATGGTCACCCTGGGCCTGGTCACCCCGCCGGTGGGGGTGTCGATGTACACCGTCTGCTCCATCCTGGACTGCCCTATCGAAAAGTACATCAGGCAGAGCCTGCCCTTCATCGGGGCCATCGTGGTGATAGACATCGTAATCATCTACTTCCCGGAGATCGTGCTTTTCCTGCCCGATCTGATCTTCGGGAAGTAGCGTTTAACCCGGATATTTCATGGGTCTTACCGAAGCGGTGGTCGTCACGGATCCGACCCCCTCGCCGGAAAGGCTCATGGAAAACCAGGGTTCGGGGGGAGAGGATCGGGGGCCATGAGCCTGGCCGCCGAGGGCCGGCTCGGTTGGTGACCAAAGCGGGCAGGGCTCTTTTAACCGGACGAGGTTGAGGAATGGGGTTTGAAGGCCAGGTGGTGCTAGTCACCGGCGGGGCCAGGGGCATCGGCAAGGCCGTCTCGGCCGCCTTTGCCAGGGCCGGGGCCGAGGTGGTCATCAACGACTTCGGCCCGCCGGACCTGCTGGCCCGGACGATGGCGGAGCCGCCCTTCGGCGAGGGGCGCTGCCTGACCATCCAGGCCGACGTGGGCGATCCGGTCCAGGTGGGCCGGATGATGGAGGAGGTGGAGAGGACCTTCGGCCGGCTGGACGTCCTGGTCAACAACGCCGGGATCATCCGCCGGGGGAGCCTGGAGACGATCACCGTGGCCGACTGGGAGGAGGTCATCCGGGTCAACCTGACCGGGGCCTTCCTCTGCGCCAAGGCCGCGGCCCCGATCATGGTCCGCCAGGGCCGGGGCAAGATCGTCAACGTCTCCTCGGTGGCCGGCAAGCTGGGGGACATCACCTCCGCCCCCGGCTACGGCCCGTCCAAGGCGGGGATGGACGCCCTGACCAAGACCCTGGCCCGGCAGCTGGCCCCCCAGGGGATCAACGTCAACTCGGTGGCCCCCCACGCCATCGAGACCGAGATGAGCGCCGAGTGGCCGGAGGAGAAGCGGCGGCAGATCATCGAGGCCATCCCCCTCAAGCGGCTGGGCCGGCCGGAGGAGGTGGCTGAGGCGGTCCTCTTCCTGGCCTCGGACAAGGCCGACTTCATCACCGGCGAGATCCTGGACGTCAACGGCGGCTTCCTGATGGATTGAGCCCGGCCCGAATATTTCATGAAGATCGCCAAAAGGAAGTAAAATATAGAGCTGATTTAAATAGTTAAGATGGTTTTGGAGCGGTTTTGGGTAGTGACAGTTTGTACTTGGGCCGCGAGAAGAAAATTTGGCGATCTTCACCCTGCGGGCGAGCTGATTTGGCCGCATCTGCTGCGTTCCGGGACACTCGCAAGAGGGTGACTATGGCTTTGCGTCCCGCGCCTTGCATCTGCGGCCAACTCAACTCGTGAGATATCCGGGCTGGCCGGGCCGACCGGGCCACCGATCATGGGGATGGGACCCGGGCACCGCAGAGCCCCGGCATCCGCTGAACATGCCGCGGCGAAAAGGTGCTATTCAAAGCTCAGCTCTCTGAGGGGGTGCTCCTGTTTTCTATCAATACCCTATGAAAGGAAATCAGCATCCTTCTCATGATCAGCTTATGAAACGGCTTGACCGGGGCGAAGTATATTCTGCCCCAAACATTATGGAACTGAACGATGGTGGTCAGGAAGAGTGACCGGCGACTTGAGCCGGGAATGTTCTGAGCCAGGAGGGACGTTCTGAAATAGAGGTGCTTATCGTCCTCGGCCATGACAACTTCTGATTCGGACCGCTCGATGATCCGGAAAAAGATCGCCTTGTCGCCGGGTTTGTAGCGGAGGGACTTGTCCAGGGAGGTCGGCTCCGGAATCTGTCCGGTTTGAAGGCCGAAGGGTCTGACCAGGAAATCACGCAAGCTCAACAGGTGCCTGACCCATTTGGGGATCGAGGTGAACAACAGGGCCGTTAAAAAATCGATGGAGCGGTTGTCTTCATTGTTTATCTCGGTTCTGTAGGAATCAAGGTAATGGATGCTCCCAGTAAGCTCCCTGGATATTATGGAACTATCGGGGAGAGTGTCGTATTTTTTTATTCTCATTTCGTCTGCTTTGCCCCAGGCAGTTTCGTTTATAACAGCTTTTGGGCTCTGCCATGCTGGTCCAAAGTGTGTGTTTCGGTTTTGATAGAGGGGCACCAGGTACAATCCGCCGATGCCCAGGCAGACGACCACCACCAGCTGAGAAACGAAATCGGACATGTTCCAGAAGATGAACTCATTGGCCACCCGGAGGAGGTAGAAAAGGCCGATGGTAGCGGTCATCATTCGGCCGAGGGTGGTGGTCAGCAGCTCCCTGGCCTTGAACAGGGAGACGAAGGAGAAGAGGATGAAGACCAGGATCAGGTGAAGGTTCAGGGTCTGGATGATGCCCCGGTTGTCCGGGGAGAGTGAGTCAAGGCCTGCGGGCCAGGCGAAGAGCTTCCAGAAGAGGCTATGAAAGATAACCATCAGCACGTTGAAAATGCCGCCGGCAATTATCAGTCTGCTGCCGGTCATAATATTTGCTCCTTTCTATACATACGGATTCGGATGGCCTTTGTGGAGGTCACCCTCACCGGTCGTTCCACTCATATTGGTTTCTGAAGCTGACCCGGGCGCCCATGAGCTCAAAGAGCCGGAGCAGGCCGTAGCGGGTCCGGTTGAGAAAGACGAAGTCCGGGTTGACGTTGAGCCGATTCCTGTACTTCAGCATGGCGTTCATGATGGCTTTGCCCTGGCTGATGAAGCCCTTGTTCCGCCCGAAATCAAAAACCTCCACCCCGTAGAGACGGGCCAGCCAGGCTCCGAACCGCTCCGAGAGGTCTAGAACCTCCCCGGTGAAATCTCCCTCGGGGCCGGGGTGGAAGATGTCCAGCTCTTCCAGGAGCTCGAGATAGCCCTTCCCGGCCCGGTCAACGGCCAGCCTGGGAAGCTTCCGGCAGAGGGAGACAAAAGCCGGCCGGAACCGTTTGACGCACCCGAAGTCCACCAGACCCACCGAGCTGTCCCGGCCGACGAGATAGTTGCCCGGGTTGGGGTCGGCGTGGATGGAGCGGAGCTCATAGAGCCCGGTGATAAAGATCCGATACAGGGTTTGGGCCACGGCGTCCCGATCCTTCTGAGCGGGGCTGCCTTTGAGCCACTGGTTCAGGGGCCGGCCTTCAACAAAGGACAGGCAGAGGACCTGCTCGGTGGACAGATCAGGGTAGAGCCGGGGCAGACGAACCTGCTCAATATTCAGCCCCTCCCGGAAAAGGGTCACATTGGCCGCCTCCTGGCGGTAATCGGTCTCCTCCAGAAAACGGGCCTCGATCTCGCCCAAGACCGGGCCGATGAGGTCATACTCCTGAAAGGGCCTGAAGAGCCCCCTGGCCAGCTGGATGTCGCTCTTGATGGTGGTTCCGATGCCGGGGTAGAGGATCTTGACGGCCAGATCCCGGCCGTCGGTCCCGATGGCCCGGTGGACCTGGCCCAGGCTGGCCGCGGCAAAGGCCCGGGCCTCAAAGGAACTGAAGACCTCCTCCGGGGGCCGGCCATAGGCGGTGACCAGGATCTTCCGGGCCAGGGCCCGGTTCATGGGCGGAACCATGCTGTAGGATCTTTCCAGCTTGGTCCGGACCTGGGAGGGGATCAGGTCGAACTCCAGGCTCAGGAGCTGGGCCAGCTTGAGGGCGGTTCCCTTCAGCCGGCACAGCCCCTCGAAGATGACCTCGGCGCTCTGCTCGGCCATCTCCCGGCCGGCCTTTTGCTTCTCCTCGCCGGAGAGCAGGGCCCTCTTGGTAGCGTACTTGAGCAGGACCCCGCCCACCCGGGCGGCCGTCCGGCCGCCTTCCAGGCCCCGGGCCAGCTTGCCTTCCGGAATGTCATCCTTTTGTTTCACCGGCCATGAACTCCCGCTTGATCCGGTTGAAGGTCTCCAGCCTGGATCGGAAAATATCCATCCGATTGAGGACGTGGTTCTTGAACAGGAAGGAGGCGATGTCCACCGCCTTGTTGACCACCCCGGAGCGGACGACGGTGTAGCCCAGGTCCAGGCTCTTGTCGATGAAGAGGGTGGTGTTTTCGAACCGGTCCGAGTCGTCCCGGAGCCAGTAGAGGACCGCGCCGACGAAAAAATCCCAGATGACGTGGTAGACCAGCTCCTCGAAGACCTGCTCCGAGATCTCCTCCACCTCCACCGCCGCCTGGAACATGTCGTCCACGATCCGGATGAAGCGGTCCTGGATGGACCTGAGGCGCTTGCCGGCCGGGGCCAGGCTGAAAAAGACGGCGGGAAAGCTTTCGGCCACGAACTCCCGGTCCGGGAGGAAGTGCTCCAGGAGGGCCTCGAAAAGGGATTGGAGCTGCTCCTTGAGGTTGTACTGGCTGAAGTCGTCGATCTTCTTGAGGCTCTCCACGGCCGTTTCCAGGGCGTCAAAGTAGTAGCCGTAGAGGATGGACTCCTTGGTGGGGAAGTAGTTGTAGATGGTGGCGTCGCCCAGGCCCGCTTTCCTGGCCACCTCCCTCATGGTGGCGGCCTTGAACCCCTTGTCCATGATCAGGTCCACCGCCGCCCGGATGATCTTTCGCCGGTTCTCCTCTTTTTGCTCCGCGCTGATCTTCATTCTTTAATCCCGAATATGGTTTCTATTAATGTTCCATATCGTGCTCTTAAAGTATAGCAGTTACACAATGAGGTCAAGCCTTTTTTGATTGGCCGGTGGTTTTTTGGGTAGGGCGGTTCGGATTAAAAGATTGCAGCGAGGTCCTGCCGCTGCTGGTCACATGATGTATGCAGCTACCAGCAGCGGATCTCCTGCCTACTCCTGGATAGGATCGACCTCCCTATAAGAAAAGAAGCCGAAATAATTAATGATTAGGAACATTGGACCTCTCCTGGAGCAAGTACCAAGTAATTGAACTCACTGCACACGCCGCTATGCCACATACCTTCATCTCCGGAAAGCCGCATTTACTCTGTTGGATCCAGCGCGGTTGAAACCGGAAACAGAATAATCCTTGACATCCACCAAAAACTTTGTAGATTGTAAGTCTGGACGGACGTATGTCATTTATGTCGTAAATAAATTCTGACGTAGAAATTAGGGGCGATACAAATGAGACCTATTATTGGCGGTAATGTTCCTCCAGAACGTGTCGTCGGTAGGGACGGCTTTATCCAAAAGATGTGGAGTACTTTAGAAGACCAAAGCATTGTGCTGGTTTCAGAGCGTCGGATCGGCAAGACATCGGTCATTCGGAAGATGGAGCAAGAGCCTTTCGATGGATGGCATCCTATTTATCTGGTGATTGAAGGAGTGAGGTCACCAACGGAATTCATCTCCAAGATTTTTGATGCTGTGTCTCCGATCCTAAGCAAGAAAGAGCGTGTTTTTGGCCGTTTTCGAGAGCTCTATCAAGGAATTGCGGGACAGGAAATCGGGGATTGGTCTTTCCCGGAGTTGAAAGACAACTGGAAGCGTTTACTCAAAGCAATACTCGACGATATTAAAGACAATTTTGAAGAACGGGTGCTCTTCCTCTGGGATGAGTTGCCGCTGATGATATCTAATATCAAAAACGATCTGGGGGACAAGACGGCAATGGAGCTCCTCGACGTCCTTCGGGATCAACGCGTGGCAGATGTTTCGGGAAAACTACGGATGGTCTATACCGGCTCCATTGGCCTTCACCTGGTAGTTTCCGAATTGCTCCATCGGGGATATCGAAACGACCCCACAAACGACATGGTTACCTATTCGCTGGAAGGTCTGGAACCGAAATACGCGCAAGAACTGGCAAGCCAGGGTTTGCACGGGCTCATTGAGGATGGCGAAATTGAAGTTCGTGATCCTGTGGAGGACGTAGCCCAGGCAGTAGCAGAAGCCATGGATGGGCTGCCTTACTACATCAATTATGCTGTTGTAACGTTGTCTGAACTTGGATATCCAATCAAAATAAAAGACGTCGAAACAGCGATTGATTCGCTGATTCTGGATCCGGAAGATACAGCCCATTTCAGACACTATGCCGAGCGAATCGAAGCGTACTACCTGTTTCATGAAGAGGCAAAAACTTTGGCTTTTGTGATTCTCAAAACACTTTGCCAGAATGAGCGAGCCATGACCGAGGCTGCCATTTGGGATGCAGCTGTTGCACAGATGGAGCTGACGGATAGGGACTTTTTCCAGACGGTTCTTGAGATGTTGATGAAGGACCACTATCTGAAGCGTCAAATTCAGAATAAAGGAAGAACCTATCAGTTCAAATACGGCATCATCAGGAAATGGTGGTTGAAAAACAGAGGTTAAAATGCCCCAACAACTCGACTCCATATCTCGTTTTAGCCCTGGAAATTGCGCGCCCGAACTATTGGAATCGATCCTTGTAGGGCAGCAACAGTTAGTGGATAGGTTAGAAAAGGTAGTCATAGATAGCGTTGAGACGGGCGCTGGTCACCACTGGCTCCTTGTGAGTCCAAGGGGAACCGGCAAAACCCATCTTCTGGCGATCCTTTTCAACCGTATCAATGGCAACCGGGAGATCAGGGATCGGCTTGCAATCGCATACATGAAGGAAGAGGAACGGGGCGTCGCCTCGTTTTTGGACTGGCTGGTCAGAATCCTGCGGGCCTTTGAGCGACGGGATGAGAGACACGATGAATCCAGAGAGGATTTTGATCTTAAGAAGGAATTAAAACGGCTCACCCAGATGCCTTTGGAACAGGCTCAAAAAGAGGCAGAAAGCCTCATCATCCGATTTGTCGGTGACAGAAGATTGCTTCTCATCACAGAGAATCTTGGAGAAATCTTCTCAGAGATCAAGGGGATGGGCAGGAATGGACAGCGCCGGTTTCGGGACCTCATCCAACAACATCCTTTTTGGATTATCATGGCCTCCACCCAGACGCTGTTCGAAGATATCCAGATTCAACAGGCCCCTTTTTATGGATTTTTCAAAATCAACCATCTTCGCACGTTCAGTTTTGACGAGACCCTTGAACTATTGGCGAAACTTGCTGCAACCGAAGGACGTGACCAGCTCAGGAAATTCTTCAGATCTGAAACAGGGCAGGGCCGCGTTAGGGCTATCCACGAGATCACCGGTGGTAATCCCAGGTTACTGGTCATCTTCTATCAGTTTGTTGACCGTGAGTCGATTGAGGATCTGGCAGGACCGTTTCTAGAAATGGTAGACAATTTGACAGCCTATTACCAGGAACAGATGCAGCCCCTTCCAGCACTTCAGCTAAAGATAGTGGAATTTTTATGCGACCATCGCTCTCCAGCGACCGTCAAGGATATTGCCCAATCGTGCTTTATAACCCACCAAACTACGTCAGCCCAGCTCAAGCGTTTGAGTGAACGGAGGGTTGTGGTCTCGACCCGGGTGGGCCGGCAGTCTTATTATGAACTTCGAGAGCCCCTGTTCAGGATCTGTTTTGAGGTTAAGGAGAACATGGGGTACCCCGTCCGCCTGTTCATCGACTTTCTTGGAAAATTTTATTCCGTTGAAGAGCTTAAGAGAAAATATAGAAGTGCAAGTCTCCTGTTATCAATTTACCAGTCAAAAAATGAACTGCTTGAAATTAGAAAATTCAATACCGAAATTAGATATATTAAGCAGGCAGTTAAGAATTACCATCATGAAAAAATGGAAGAACTAAAAACAGAATATTCGAGGAATGGGATACCAGGCTTAGTGGATATCTCCGCGACCATCGAGGAACTTGTTTCTAAGGAGGACTACCGGGAAGCTGTTCGATTGGCGGATGCCGCCTTTGATTACGGAACGGGGGAACCAGAGTTTTTACTGAAAAGCGCGATTGGACATCGGAAACTAGGTAATAGGCAGGCCGCCAGGGAGAGAATTCAAAAGTTGATCCATGCTAATCCAGAGAATGTGGAGGCGTGGGTAGAGAAGGCATTAATCGAAATCGACAGCGATGACGTTGCTGCTGCCGAAGACAGTTATCGGCGTATTCTTGAAATAGATGGATCCAATTTAGAAGCAATCATTGGGCTTGGACGTATTTACAGTAAAAGAGACAATCTTGAAGATGCTTACGGTTATTTTCTACAAGCGACTCAACTTAACCCACGAGAATCAAAAGCTTGGCGACATCTCGGCCGAGTGCAAGAGAGCATGAAAGACATCGACGGGGCAAGAAGGAGCTACCGCAAGGCGACAGAACTGGCACCGGATGATGCCAAGGCCTGGTCATTTAGAGGGCTGTTCGAGCTGAGTCAGGGTGCTGTAGCATCCGAGTGCTTTGAAAAGGTCACACGGCTTGAGCCAGAGGCATTCGGCGGCTGGTTGGCCCTTGGTCTAGCGCAAGAGAACACAAAAGACATTGATGGGGCAAGAAGGAGCTACCGTAAGGCGACAGAACTGGCACCGGATGATGCCAATGCCTGGCTTTATAGAGGAAGGTTCGAGGGGAGTCAGGGTGCATATGATGTGGCGGTTAAGTACCTTGAAAAAGCCACCCAGCTTCAGCCAGAAAATGTAGAGGGGTGGCGCTTCCTTGGTCTAGCGCAAGAGAACACAAAAGACATTGATGGGGCAAGAAGGAGCTACCGTAAGGCGACAGAACTGGCACCGGATGATGCCGAGGCCTGGCTTTATAGAGGAAGGTTCGAGGGGAGTCAGGGTGCACATGATGTGGCGGTTAAGTACCTTGAAAAGGTCACCCAGCTTCAGCCAGAAAATGTAGAGGGGTGGCGCTTCCTTGGTCTAGCGCAAAAGAACACAAAAGACATTGATGGGGCAAGAAGGAGCTACCGTAAGGCGACAGAACTGGCACCGGATGATGCCAAAGTTTGGCTTCTTAGAGGAAGGTTCGAGGGGAGTCAGGATGCACATGATGTGGCGGTTAAGTGCCTTGAAAAGGTTACCCAGCTTCAGCCAGAAAATGTAGTGGGATGGTGGGTACTTGGTCTAGCGCAAGAGAACACAAAAGATATTAACGGAGCGAGAAGTAGCTTCCGTAGAGCGACAGAACTGGCACCGGATGATGCCGAGACCTGGCTTCATAGAGGAGCGTTCGAGGGCAGTCAGGGTGTATATCCTGTTACAGTTGATTGCTTTGACAAGGTCACCCAGCTTCAGCCAGAAAATGTAGTGGGATGGCGAGTACTTGGTCTAGCGCAGGAGGTCACAAAAGACATTGAAGGGGCGAGAAGGAGCTTCCGTAGAGCGACAGAACTAGCACCGGATGATGCCAAAGCTTGGCTTTATAGAGGAAGTTTCGAAGGGAAACAGGGTGCACCTGATTTGGCAATTGAGTGCTTAGAAAAGGCCACACGTCTTGAACCAGAAAATGCGAAGGGATGGATGACTCTTGGCCTAGAACAAAATAAAATAAAAGACATAGACGGGGCGAGGAAAAGCTACCATAGAGCAATAAAGTTGGCACCGTATGATGCAGGCTTCAGGATAGAGATGGGCAGACTCGAACATGATCAGGGAAATCATGAGATAGCCCTTAAAATCTTGAAAAAAGCGGAATCCGAGGTGCAATCTTCATCCTATCTATTCAATACGCTGGGAGAAGTCCTCCGTGAGATGGGATCCTACGAACAAGCGATAGAATATTACGAGAAAGCCATCGAGCTTGATCCAAGCTCATGCTTTCCCTATTTCAATATCGCGTTTTCCCTTTTCCAGTCAGGGGATCTGGAAGCGGGTTTGGAGCAAATAGCCAATTCTGTCGATGCGGGCCAGGATCAAGATTGGAACGAGCCTATCACAGTCTGTGTTAATGATATTAATCTCCACCTCTTGATCCACGCCCCCCTTGACCAACTGCCGGACCTGATTGAACGTCAATGGCGGTTTTTTGAGGGCGGTCAGTTTGCAGAGTCCTTTACGGAAGGGTTGATCGGCGCTCTGACAGAACTGATCAAAAAACACAGTGAAATAGAGCTAGAACGATTGACCCGTCTCCGTAAGCGAGTGATATCAAAATTATCCAATGAAGAACCCTTTAGTGTTGTTTGCCGGCTTTTTGATATCGGTGTTAAGTACCTTGAGACGAAGGATATACGCGTATTGCTCGAGCTTCCCTTGGAAGAACGCTCTCGATTGGAGGAACTCCTCGGCCTATCAACCATAGGGGGGTTCGAAACATCCCCTCAAACCTGATCGTAGCACTCAGGCCTGCCGCGCAATCCTCGAAATATTCCCATATATCCCTTCGGTTACGCGTCTACTCCTTCCTTGATCTCAAACCCGATTGAACTTTTCAAAACCAGTTCTGGCAAGCTCCCTGCGTCCCCGCAACGACCCCGCCAGGACGGAATTTCTCTCAACTCAATAATAACTCTCTGAAATAACATAGGATAATCGGTTAAAACCGGGGAAGAAAAAATTTAATCAAAAAAATTTGATCAAATATCTTGATTTGACGAGCGGGTCCCTTTATCCTGGGTTCAAGGGTGGCGGCCGGGGCGGTCGTTCACCCCGGGGTAAACCCCGTAACTTGCTTAAGGTGATGGCTAAATAAGACAACAATGTCCGTCCTGGAAGGCGACATCCTTCGCGTGGACCTGTCCACCGGCAAGGTGGAGAGGGAGCCCTACCGGCCCCATCGCCGCTGGCTGGGCGGCCAGGGTCTCAACCAGCACCTCCTCTTCGACGAGCTCCAGCCGGGCACGGACCCCCTTGCCCCGGCCAACATCCTGGCCATCGGGGCCGGGGCCCTGGTGGGGATCGGGGCGCCCGGGAGCTCGCGGACCAACATCGACACCTTGAGCCCCATGACCGGCGGCATCGGCTCGGCCAACGCCGGGGGCCACCTGGCCCGGGCCCTGCGGGAGGCCGGGTGGTACAGCCTGATCCTGACCGGCCGCTCGGAGAGGCTGGTCTACCTCAAGATCGACGATGAGCGGGTGGAGCTGGTGGACGCCGCCCATCTCCGGGGAAAGACCGTCTCCCAGGCGGCGGCCGTCCTTAAGGAGGAGCTGGGCCCGGATTACCGGCTGCTCCTGATCGGCCCGGCCGGGGAGAACCTGGTCCGGTCGGCCTGCATCATCATCGATGGGGCCCGATCGGCCAGCCGGTGCGGGGTGGGGGCGGTGATGGGCTCCAAGAACCTCAAGGCCGTGGCCGTCCGGGGCACCGGAAAGATCGTTCCGGCCAGGCCGGAGGAGTTCAAGGCCGCCAACCAGGAGATGATCGACCGGCTTAAGCGCCATCCCATGGTCCAGGGGTTGTCCGAGCGCGGCGTCTACAACAGCGAGACCTTCCTCTACGGCGTGGAAAGCCCCTACCGGAACTTCTCCGGCCGGGCCATCGATCCCGAGAAAAAGGCCCGGATCCACCCCCAGCACTTCCTGCCCCTGAAGATCGAGAGCAAGGCCTGCGGCGGCTGCCCCATCGGCTGCTGGAAGGTCTACCGGACCGGCGGCTCCGGGGCCCTCCAAACCAGCGAGGGGCTTCATATAAACGCCATCCACAACTTCGCCGCCAGGCTGGATATGTTCGACCCGGAGACGATTCTCAAGGCCCATGCCTGGTGCAACGACCTGGGGTTGGATCAGGACAACGCCTGCGGGGTCATCGCCTGGGCTTTTGACTGCTTCGAGAAGGGCCTGATCACCACTGCCGACACGGGAGGCCGAGAGCTCAGGTGGGGCGATGAGGAGGCGGTCTTCGTCCTCATGGACGATATCGCTCATCGCCGCGGCCTGGGCGACCTGCTGGCCGAGGGCTGCAAGCGGGCGGCCGAGCACTTCCCCGGGAGCGAGGAGCTGTGCGTCCAGGTCAAGGGGCAGGAGCTTTTCGAGTCCATCTGGATCTCCCCGGCCTGGGCCCTGGGCACGGTGGTCGCCGCCCGGGGCGGGACCCACACCCGGGGGGCGGTCTTGAGCAACCGCCTGGAGGAAATTCCGGCCGAGACCTGCCGCCGCCTGTTCGGGGTGGACTCGGTGGGCGAGGCGACGGCCTATGAGAACAAGGAGAAGCTGGTTCACTACTTCGAGCTGCTCCAGGCGGTGACCAACTCGCTGGGGGTCTGCTACTTCACCCACGGCCTATTCCTGACGGACATGCTCCTGCCGGAGGACTTCGCCCGGCTCTACTCCGCCGCCTCGGGGGAGGAGATGGACGGCCGGGAGCTGATGCGGCTGGGGGAGAGGATCTTCAACCTGGAGAAGTGCTTCAACGTTCTCCACACCTCCTGGACCAGGGCCGACGACCGGCCGCCGGAGCTCTTCTTCAACCGGCCCCTGGACGGCCGCTTTCGGCTGGATCCGGAAGCCTGGGAGGAGATGCTGACCCGCTACTACCGGCTTCATGGATGGGACGGATCGACCGGCCTGCCCCGGCCGGAAACCTTAACCCGGTTGGAGCTGGAATCGGTCCGGGAGCGGCTGGCCGAGGCGGGGAGGCTTCCGCCGGGCTGAACCCGGGCCGACCGGCGCGGGCAAGGCGGCGATCAGGGCCATGGACAGAGGATGGAGAAACCAGACCACAAGGAGGGAGGCATGAAGGTAAACAGAGGCGTCTTCTGGACAACGATGCTGGCCGCGGGCCTGGCCGTGATCCTGGTCGCGGCCGTCGCCTCGGCCGAAACGGTCAAGTGGCGGCTGAACATCACCAACCCGTCCCTGGACACCACGGTGGGCAAGGCCATGCAGGCCCTGGCCGAGAACGTCAAGAAGGGGACCAACGGCCAGCTGGAGATCCAGGTTTTCCCCGGCGGGGCTCTGGGCTACAACCCCTTCACCGTCCATCGGGCGGTCAAGGAGAACACCCTGGAGATGGCCGAGACGGCCATGGCCTACATCGGCGAGGAGCCGGTCTACAAGGTCTATTCCCAGATCTGCCTGTTCGGCGACGCCAACGAGGCCAACAAGGCCACCGACGTGGCCTGGGAGGAGCTCCAGACCGCGGCCAAGAAGCACAACCAGGTCATTTTGATGACCTACTCCTACCCCAACGACAACCTGGCCAGTGTCAGCAAGCCGCTGCCGGACCTGGCCAGCTGGAAGGGCGAGAAGATCAGGGCCTGGAACCCCTTCGTGGCCGCGTGGCTCAAGGCGGTGGGGGCGGTGCCCCAGGTGATCCCCTTCAATGAGAAGTACACCGCCCTGGCCCAGGGGGTCATCGAGGGCAACTTCGCCGCGCCCAGGGGGATGCTGGACACCGGCGACTACGAGGTCACCAAGTACTACAACATGTGGGGGGTGACCAGCCCCATCTACTTCGTCATCGTCAACCTTCAGAAGTACGAGGCCCTCCCCGAGGAGGTCAAGAAGGTTCTCCTGGACGAGGCGGCCAAGACCAGGGAGGCCCTCCGCAAGGAGCTGGCCGAGAGCGTCGAGGGCGACCTGAAGATCCTCACCGAGAAGCACAAGATGACCGTGGTCGAGGTGCCCCGGGAGGAGTTCGACAAGGCCAGGGCGGCGGCGGTGAAGCTGTGGGAGGACTGGGCCAAGGAGGCCGGTCCGGAGGCCAAGGCGGTCCTGGAGAAGGTCAGGGCGGCTTTGGGTCACTAGCCATGACCCGGGCCCGGCGGATGCCGGGCCCGGACCGGATCATGGGCGGGCGGAGAAGCGATGACTGAAAAAAGCGATCGGACCGGGAGCGGCTGGCGGTGGCTGGGCGAGGCCGTGCCCAAGACCAGCCTGGTGGTGGGCGGCGTCTCCATCGCCCTGTCCATGGTCCTGGTGGTGATGGGGGTGGTGGGCCGGTCGGTTTTCAACCTCTCCCTGCCCTTTGCCATCGAGTTCTCGGAGTACCTCATCCCCATGGCCTGTTACTGGGGGGCGGCCTACACCTTGAGCGAGGGCGGCCACGTCAACGCCGACGTGGTCGTCCACCGCTTCCCGGAGAGGATCAGGGAATGGTTTCTTTACGTCGGCTACCTCCTCGGCCTGCCCTACCTGGCGGTCATCACCTACCAGTTTTACAAGGTCACCGCCTCGTCCTACACCGGCAATTACGTGTCCATGTACCCCCTCCAGACCCCGCTGTGGTACCCCCAGCTCCTGGTCTGGATCGGTCTGATCTTCTTCGATCTCCAGCTGGTGGTCGAGATCATTAAAAAAACCCGCCGCCTCTTCGGCCGGCAGGGCTGAGGCGGCCGGCCCGGGGAGGGCAGGGGCTGACATGGAAAACCTGGGACTGACCGTGGCCATCTACCTGGCCTGCCTCCTGGCCCTTATCTTCAGCGGGGCGCCCATCGCCTTTGCCCTGGGGCTGATGGCCGTGGGCTCCATCTGGCTGGGCTTCGGCTCGAGCCTCATGCCGGCCCTGGGGATGTTGACCTGGGACAGCCTGGCCAGCTTCGTCCTGGTGGCCATTCCCCTCTTCATCTTCATGGGCTTCATCCTTTTCGAAAGCGGGATGAGCACCCGGATCTACGCCGGGATCTTCCCCCTCCTGGACCGGCTCATCCCGGGCGGCCTGCTCCACACCAACATCGTCGTCGGCGCGGTCTTCGCCGCCTGCTCCGGGTCCAGCGTGGCCTCCACGGCGACCATCGGCTCGGTGGCCCTGCCGGAGATGGAGAAGCGGGGCTACTCGATCAGGATCGCCGCGGGCTCGGTGGCCGCCGGGGGAACCCTGGGGGTCCTGATCCCGCCGAGCATCGTCATGATCATCTACGGGGCCATGACCCGGACCTCCATCAGCAAGCTCTTCATCGGCGGCATCGCCCCGGGGATCATCCTCACCCTGGCCTACATGCTCTACATCTACCTCCGGGTGAGGATGCGGCCGGAGCTGGTCAGGTCCGAGGAGCAGGTCGACCGGCTGCCCTGGGGGCAGTGCATCCTCGAGGTCCTCAAGATCTGGCCGACCTTGATCCTGATCATGGGCGTCCTGGGCTCGATCTACCTCGGCATCGGGACCCCCAGCGAGGCGGCGGCCATCGGCTGCAGCCTGGCCATCATCCTGACCGCCTGCTACGGCCGGCTGAGCTGGCCGGTGGTGGTCAAGAGCCTTCAGGGCGCGGTCAAGACCACCAGCATGCTCCTGTTCATCTACCTCGGGGCCAACCTGATGGGCATCTACCTGAGCAACTCCGGGGTGACCATCTCCATCGCCAAATGGGTCACCGGGCTGGCCCTGCCGCCGCTGGCCACCTTCTGCGGGATCGGGGTGATGTACCTCATCCTGGGTATGGTCATGGACGGCCTGGCGGCCATCGTCATCACCCTGCCCATCACCTTCCCCATCGTGGCCAAGCTGGGTTTCGACCCGGTCTGGTTCGGGGTGGTGTTGACCATGTTCGGGGAGTGCTCGCTCCTGACCCCGCCGGTGGGGATGAACCTCTTCATCCTCCAGGGGCTCAGGCCGGACTACCCCTTCACCAACATCATCCGGGGCAGCTTCCCCTTCTTCCTGGTCCTCCTGGCGGTGATCGTCCTGATGATCGCTTTTCCGGACATCATTCTGTTCCTGCCCAGGGGGGTAAAGGGTTGACCGGCATATTTCGTAAAGGACCCCATAAAAAAAGAAACATGGAGATAATCAACCACCCCGCCGCAACCAGCGGGGGATATCAGCGGAAGACGCTATCAGCGCCTCGCGGCAAGCCGCAGGGAATGAAACCCCCCGTGGGGGTTCAAATAATTGCGTTGGATGGGGAAGGTTTTTTGGGGTTGACGGTAGGCAACCTTCACCAGGTGAGAGTTAGGATGGCGGGCTTCAGCCCCCTGGGAGGCATCGGACCGAGCCGATTGGGCCGCATCTGCAGGGCTTAGGTGACATTGGCCAGGGGATGACCATGGCCTCGTTTCCCGCGCCTTGCATCTGCAACCAACTCGACTCGTGAAATATCCGGGATAGGGGTGAAACCATGTTTTCCAAGACCCAGGCGCCGTTAACCGGGCCGGATCGATAAGGCGGTAACGGCAGGCCATGCCAGGAGAGAAAGCAATCAACAAGCCGGCTCGGGCCCAAAGGGAGTGGGAAAAGGAGAACCCTCGGGCCGAGGGGACGGTTCGAACCAACTTCGACCGGCCGGTCAAGGGCCTCTATGGACCAGCCGACCTTGAAGGTTGGGATTACCAGGAGAAGCTGGGGTTCCCCGGGGCCTTTCCCTTTACCCGGGGGAGGACCGAAAAGGGCTACCGGGAGGACCTCTGGCTGGTCAGCGAGTACTGCGGCTTCGGAGACGCCGAGGCGACCAACGCCTATCTGAAGTATCTGATGAATGAGGGTTGCACCAACGTTCACCTGGCCTTGGACCTGCCGACCCAGATAGGCTTGGACAGCGATCACCCCCTGGCCGCGGGGGAGGTGGGTAAGATCGGGGTGGCCGTCGATTCCCTTCAGGACGTGGAGATCCTGTTCGAGGGGATCGCCCTGGATGAGTTGGTCAACGGCTCCCCGGTGACCCAGATCGCCGCGGTCTGGCTGGCCTGTCTTTTGTCTGTCCTGGAGAAGCAGGGCAAGCCCCCCCGGTCCCTGAAGGCCAACACGGCCAACGACTGCCTGATGGACTACTACGCCCGGGGCACGGGGATCGTGCCGCCTGAAAAGGGACTTAAGTTAAGCAACGACGTGACCGAGTACTGCGTCCGAAACAACCTGGCCGGGGTGGAAAGCCTCAGCGTGGCCGGCTACCACGCCCGGGAAGCGGGGCTCAACGGCTGCCAGGAGGTGGCCCTGATGCTGGCCCAGGCCTCGACCTACATCGAGGATCTGCTGGAGCGGGGGCTCAATATCGACGATTTCGCCCATCATTTCAACGTCTTCATCTGCCTGACCGAGGATCTGCTGGAAGAGGTGGCCAAGATCAGGGCCTTGCGCCGCCTCTGGGCCAGGATGATGAAAGAGTGGTATGGCGCCAGGAGGGAGGACTCCCAGGCCCTCAAGATCCGGGCCCTGACCTCCGGCTCCAACCTGACCCGGCAGCAGCCCCTGAACAATATCGTCCGGGTGACCATCGAGGCCCTGGCCGGGGTCCTGGGCGGGGTGCAGAAGCTCTACTGCTCGGCCTATGACGAGGCCTTTGCCATCCCCACCGAGGACTCGGCCCGGGTGGCCTTGAGGACCCAGCAGATAATCGCCCACGAGACGGGCTTAAGAGGCACCATCGACCCCCTGGGTGGGTCCTACTACCTGGAGCACCTGACCGACGAGATCGAGGAGGAGGCCCTGGCCTTTTTTAAAAAAATCCAGGACCAGGGCGGAATGCTGAAGGTCATCGGCAGCGGCTGGCTGGCCGGAATCCTGACCGAGGCGGCCTATACCCAAGCCCACCAGATCGAGAGCGGCCAAAAGACCAAGGTCGGGGTCAACAAGTACCAGATCGACGAGCAGGCCTCCCTGACCATCAAAGAGGCTGACGAGGAGGTCGAAAGAAGGCAGATCGCCAAGCTGGAGCGGTTGAGGCGGGAGAGGAACAACCGGGCCGTGGAGACCTCGCTAAGAAAACTCCGGAAGGCGGCCGAGGATGAGGTCAACCTGGTTCCCGTGCTCATGGAGACGGTCCGGAGCTACGCCACCATCGGTGAGATTTACTCGGTCCTTAGGGAGATGTGGGGCGACTGGCGCAGTTTATGAGAGCCGGGGCAAGATCTCGATGATCGGGTTAGAGGCCAAAGGATGAGCGGCAGAATCAGGGTCCTGATCGGTAAGCCGGGGCTTGACGGTCACGAGCGGGGGGTCAGGGCGCTCTCCCTGGGGCTCCGGAACGAGGGGATGGAGGTAATCTACCCCGGGATCAGGCTCACCCCTGAGCAGATCGTCTCCATCGCCGTCCAGGAGGACGTGGACGTGGTGGGATTGAGCTGTCACACCGGGGCCCACAACCTTCTCTTCACCCGGGTGGCCGAGCTCCTGGAGGCAGAAGGCAAGGAGGTTCTGCTCCTGGGCGGCGGGATCATCCCGGATAAGGACGTTGACCATCTGAAAAGGAAGGGTTTCCGGGAGATCTTCGGACCCGGGGCCGGGATCGCCTCCATAGCCGAGTTCATCAGACAAAACGTCTCCCAACCGGAGAGGCCGGCGGAAGAGGAGGAGGGAGGCCGATGATAAGCGGGATGTACCACGTCGGATTCGGGGTCAGGGACCGGATCAAGTCCATCGACTTTTACCAGAAGTACCTGAACTGCGGAGAGGTCAGGGTCCATATCCAGGACTCCTCCCAGGGCGGATTCGGCCGCTTCGTGGGCCAGGGCGAGAGATGGCACTGGTCCATGCTCTCCCACAACCTGGACAAGGTGGCTTTCGAGCCGGTTCTCCTCCTCTCCCGGGAGCCGGTCCCCATCCCGGCCGGCTACCAGTGGGGGGATATCGGCTTCAACGACATCACCTTCCGGGTTACCGGGCTCAAGGAGCTCTACCAACGGCTCGACCTGGAGGGGGTGGAACTCCTCTGCCCGCCCCAAGAGGACGAGGCGGACGGCTGGACAAAAGAGTTTTTCTATCTCAAGGACCCGGACGGGATCAACATCAAGCTCGAGCAGGAGCCGGGCCTGGGGGAGGAGGACCCCCGGGTTCTGGGCTACCACTACACCTGCCTCGGGGTGAAGGATCTTACGGCCTCGCTCAAGTTCTACGACCGGGCCCTGGGGCTCAACCGGGTGGTCTGGGAGGCGGACGGTCACCTGGAGTGGATGGACCCCCTGGCCCGGGAGCCGGTCTTCGGCCGGACAATCATGTTGGCCTCGGACTACGACGACTACAAGCTGCAGCTGGTCCAGGTCTGGGACCGCAAGCCGAACCTTCTCTGGAAGGGCAAGCGGTGGGGCGACCAGGGGTTGATGGAGTACTGCGTCTCGGTCCAGGCCAAGGGGGACCTGGACCGGATCTGCGACGACCTCAAGGCCATGGGCGCCCCCATCCTGGTGGCCCCCCAGCAGACCACGCCCCATCTGGACTACTCCTTCATCGCCTACGTGGGCGATCCGGACGGCAACTACGTGGAGTACTGCTTCCACGACAAGAGCAGGAAGGGTTAGCCGGCCGTGGCCGTTTTTTCAGCCCGGGACGGGTGCAAAAGGGACCGGGTGGATCGATGAAGCCCACCGAGACCTTGGCCCGGTATGTGGCCCGGACCAGCTTCGATGAGTTTCCCCCGGAGGTGGTCCGGCGGGCCAAGTATTGCCTCCTGGACGCCCTGGGATGCTCCCTGGGGGGGGTCCAGACCGCGGTCGGCGGACAGTACCTGGGAACGGCCGAGGCCTTCGGCGGAAAACCGGAGTCATTGGTCATCGGGCTGGGGGTGCGGGTTTCCTGTATCTATGCCGCGTACCTGAACTCCCTGCTCAACGTGGCCCTGGATTTCGACGACACCTACCTCTATGCCCTCAGTCATCCCGGGGGACCCGTGATCCAGGCCGCCCTGGCCGCGGCGGATATGGTCCACGCTTCGGGCCAGGAGCTCATCACGGCCGTTATCCTGGGATATGAGGTCAGCCTTCGCCTGGGCCGGGCCCTCCGCTCGACGGTCATGGAGGAGGGAGCCAAGAGGGTTTTGTTCAGCTCGGCCTTCACCGTCTTAGGGGCCGGGGCCTCGGCGGGGAGGCTTCTGGGGTTGAGCACCGAAGGTCTGATCAGCGCCTTTGGGCTGGCCGGGAACCAGGCCCCGGGGACCCCCCGGGGTCACTGGACCGGAGGGACCCCGGCCAAGCTGGGTGAGGCCAAGTTCGCCTACCAGATCCACACCCTCAGGGGAATCTTCTCGGCCTGGCAGGCCGCTCAGGGAATAAGGGGGCCCGAGGCCATCCTGGATGGGGACATCTTCTGGACCTCCGGGGGCGCGGCCGGTTGCAGCTTTCCTGAGCTGACCGAGGGCCTGGGGGAGAGGTACAGGATCCTGGAGGTCGGCTTCAAACCCGAGCCGTCCTGCCGTCTGACCCATCACTCCACCGAGGCCCTTAGGAGGGCCCTGGCCGGGGAGGAGATCCAGCCCGATCGGATCGAGGAGATCAAGCTCCATCAAGCGGTCCTCCTGCCTCCCACCTACGATTGGGAGACCATGGTCGAGGCCCAGTTCAGCCCGCCTTGCGCCGTGGCCTTGAGCCTGGCCGGAGGTGAGCCCAAGCCGGCCTGGTACACGGCCCAGCGTTACCTGGACCCGGCCATAAAGGAGTTGGCCGGCCGGGTCCGGTTCATCGAAGACCAAAAGGCCGCCGAGCTTTGGCTCGAACAGGGGATTCTGAGCTGCCGGGCCGAGGTAAGGACCAAGGACGGACGTCTCCTTCCGGGGGAAACGGACCACCCCCGGGGCGAGCCTGGGAATCCCCTGACCCCGGAGGAGCTTGAGGCGAAGTTCATGGTCAATGCCGCAATGACCATCAGCCAGGGACAGGCCGAGGAAGTAATGGATCGGGTTCTTCACCTCGAGGCCGTGGAGAATTTTTCTTCCCTGGCCGACCTGCTCTACCCCGGCGGTGGCGGTTGAGGATGGTCAATGGATGAAGGTCTTATTATGACCCTTGGGCCAAAAACCATCGGCTCGGCCGCAGAAAGCCTGGGGGCCTCTGAGGAGGCTGGGGAGGGCTCATGCTGATCAAGGACCAGGCCCGGGCCTACTATCCTTCGCCGCCCTACGCCGATTTTCCCCGGAGCGAGTTTCAGGACCGGATCGCCCGGGCCAGGGAGGGCATGGCCCTGGCCGAGATTGATCTCCTGGTTCTGTGGGACAGGAAGAACATCAGGTACTTCACCGGGTTCGAATCCATCCATTGGAGCGCCATGAGCATCCAGCCGGCGGTCTGCCTCCTGCCCTTGGGCGAAGAGCCGATCCTCATCGTGCCCCAGTTCTTCCGGGGCGTGGCCGAGGGGTTGACCCATCTCTCCCGGATCTGGTGCCAGAGGGATCCCCATCTGGTGGAGGCCGTCCGGGACCTGCCCCGGGAGGTGGCCGGGGCGATCAAGGACCTGGGCCTGGACCGAGGCCGGATCGGGCTGGAGTCCGGCCGGGAGGGGGGGATGGCGGTCCCCCGCCCGATCAACGATATCGATCTTTTGAGAAGCGAGCTGGACGGGGCCCAGTTCAAGGACGGATCGTCGGCGATCTGGAGGTGCCGGACCATCAAGTCGGCCTCCGAGGTGGAGGCCGTCTCCAGGGCCTCGGAGGCGGTGGTCATCGCCCTGGGCGAGCTGGTCGCCAATTTCCGCCTGGGCATGACCGAGCGGGAGGTGGGAATCCTGATCCAGAAATCCCTCATCGAGCACGCCCACGAGATCGACGCCCTCAACATCCGCTGCAGCTCCCTGAGATACCCCATGCCCGATACCCCGCCCTTTTATGACCAGGTGGTCATTGTCCCGGGCGACCGGATGGTGATCGAGCCCCTGCCGGCCTTCAAGGGCTACGTGGGGAGCTGCTGCCGGACCTTCCAGGTGGGGGAGTTGAGCGACGAGGCCTTCCGGTCGGTGGAGTGCATCGAGCGGGCTCAAGAAAGAGCCATCGAGGCCATCAGACCCGGGGTCAAGACCGGGGAGGTGGTTAAGGCGGCCCATGAGGTCTTTGAGGAGATGGGGTATGAGGCCTCCCTGGAGATGGTGGGCCACGGGATCGGGTTGGGCGGCCACGAGCCGCCCATGCTGACCGCCCATGGTGAAGAGGTCCTGGAGGAGGGGATGGTCCTGGCGGTGGAGATCTGGAAGTACGACATCTCCGGGTTCGCCTACAGCGACTCCCGACAGGGCCAAAAGAACCTGGGTATCTTCGCCAACGAGGACCTGGTGGTGGTCACCGGCCGGGGGGCCGACCGGCTGCCCTATTTCAGAAAGGACGTCTTAAGCCTGCCCCACGGCGGCTGAGGAAACATCAGAGAGGGGACGATCATGACCGTCAAGATCATCGGCATCTGCGGCAGCCCGAGGAAGAAGAGCAACACCGAGGTCATGGTCCGGGCCGCCCTGGAGGGGGCGGCCGGGGTTGGAGGAGTGGAGACGGAGCTGGTCTCCCTGGCCGGCAAGAAGGTCATGCCCTGCATCGGCTGCTTCAAGTGCATCGAGCGCAAGGATCTGTGCGTCTTCCGCCACAAGGACTTCATGGCCGAGTTCTACGAGAAATGGCTCTACGCCGACGGGTTCATCATCGGCAGCCCGGTCTACCACCTCTCCATCACCGGGGTCCTGAAAAACGCCCTCGACCGCTTGGGCGAGGGGCTGTGGGCCCTGAAGGCCCTGGGCGAGATCGAGTCCCGGTGGCTGATGAAGGTGGGGGGGGTCCTGGCCCAGGGCATGGCCACCTTCGGCGGGCAGGAGTACACCATCCAGTACCTGGTCAACCACCTTCTCTTGATGAACAACCTGGTGGTGCCCCCGGAGAACGTGACCATCCCCGGGGTGCCCGGGTCGTTCAAGAACAACAAGGAGTACCGGCCCGGGACCATCGCCGAGTACGATCCCCAGGCCCTGGTCAACGCCCGGGACCTGGGCCGGCGGGTGGCCGAGGTGACCAGGATCGTCCGGGCCGGGGTGGAGAGCTTGAAGGACGAGCTGCCGGCCGAGTACGCCGGGTACGTCTTAACCAAGAACGCCTGCGCCAAGATCCTCAATCGGGGCGAGAAGGCGGTCTAAAGGAGGAAGCCATGGGACTCAAGCGCGTCGACGGATACAAGTACTTCGCCGAGCCGGCCTATCCCGACGTTCCCTTTGCCGAGTACCGGGCCCGGATCGACAAGGCCCAGCGGCTGATGGCCCAGGAGGGGATCGACTGCCTGCTCATCCAGTCCAAGCAGAACATGCGCTACTTCAGCGGCTACCAGAACACCCACTGGGAGATTCCCAGCATCCAGCCCGGCTCGATGATCATCCCCGTGGAGGGCGAGCCGGTGGCCGTGGTTCCGGACTTCTTCACCGCCAACGTGGAGCAGCAGTGCTGGATCAGGGACGTGGTCCAGCACACCGAGCCCCACCAGCCGGTCTCCATCCGCCGGCTGCCGGCCGACCTGGCCGGGCTGATCAAGGAGATGGGCTACGGCCGGGGCCGGGTGGCCTTGGAGATGGGCCCCCTGGGCAACATGTACATCCCCCGGCCCCTGAACGACATCCAGGCCTTTATCGAGGCCCTGCCCGAGGCCAAGATAGTGGACGGGGACGCGGTCATCTGGGGCTGCCGGATGATCAAGTCGCCCCTGGAGGTGGAGCGGATCGCGGTGGCGGTCAACGGGCACAAGGCCGTCTTGCAGGCCCTGGTGGATGAGTTCCGGCCGGGCATGGACGAGGTGGACTTGAGCCGGATCGCCTACCGCCGGGCGGCCGAGCTGGGGACCGGCTACCTGGGGGACAGCATCGGCCTGTGGGGCTCCTTCCGGGCCGCCCTGGCCAGCGAGCCCATGGGCGACGTGGGGGTCCACGAGGGCGCGGCCTTGGGCAAAGGCGACTACATCTTCTACTGCATGTGCTTCCAGCACAAGGGCTACGAGCCGGACAGCGCCCGGATCTTCCAGCTCAGCGAGGTGACCGAGGAGCACATGAAGATGTACCGCCTGGTCTGGGAGGCCCAGGACCGGGCGGCGGAGGTCATCAAGCCCGGGGTCAAGGCCAACCAGGTCTTCAAGGCGATGTATGCCGGGATCGGGGCGGCCGGGCTGCCGGTCCTGGACATGGGCGGTCACGGGACCGGGCTGGACACCCACGAGCCGCCCTCCATCGACGCCTGGAACGAGCAGGTCATCGAGGAGGGGATGGTCCTGTCCATCGAGCCGTGGTCCTACTTCAGCCTCCGGATGCACGGCGGGATAGGCAAGTTCGGGGTCCAGGACCAGTACGTGGTCACCGCCGACGGCTGCAGCAAGATCCAGGGCTTCCGGCGGGACGTGGTCCAGGTCAACCACCCCATCCTCTGACCGGGATATTTCATGAGGATCGCTCGAAACCCAAACCGGATCGGGGCCGATTAAGGCTGAAGTCGTGGGATATTCGGGCCAACCAAGGATCGCCGGGCCCTGAGGAGAAGCAGAGGCAATGGACATCAAACCGATCCAGTCGGCCACCATCCAGGACCAGGTCTACGCCGAGCTGGAAAAGGCCATCGTCTCCGGCCGGATCCCGCCCGGGGAGAAGATCACCATCGAGGGCATGGCCAAGCTGCTCAAGGTCAGCCTGATGCCGGTCCGGGTGGCCCTCCAAAAGCTGGAGGCGGGCGGGTTCGTGATCATCGGCAAGAACCGCCGAATCCTGGTCAACGAGCTCACCGAGTCGGAGCTGGACGAGATCCTGGAGCTGCGTCTGATGCTGGAGTGCCGGGCCGGGGAGAAGGCCTGCCGCCTGAGAACGGAGGAGTCGGTCAAGGAGCTGGAGGAGCTCTACAAGGAGATGATCAAGGGCCAGGACGAGGAGAACTACCTCCTGGTCAACCGCCGGTTCCACAACGCCATCTACCGCCAGGCCGGGTCGCCCATCCTGTTGGAGATGATCAGCTCCATGTGGCAGCGGGTCAGCCCCTACCTCCATCTCTTCATCCGCAACCGGGAGGACTGGAGGACGGAGCGCTACGACCACCATCACCAGGAGATGCTGGAGGCCCTGCGCGGCCGCGACCCGGAGAGGATGTGCCGCTGGCTGACCGAGGACCTGACCGAGGCGGCCAAGATGATGCACCTGGTCCTGGTCCAGATCAGGGAGAACGGGGCCGCCGGGTCTTGAACCCGGCGGTGAAAGCCATGGCCGAACCGGAAGCCATAATCGCCCTGGACCGGATCTTCAAGGCCCGCTCGGTGGCGGTGGTGGGCGCTTCGGCCGATCCGGCCAAGCTGGGCTTCATGACCCTTGACTCCATCGTCAAGGGCGGCTTTGAGGGGCCGGTCTTCCCGGTCAACCCCAAGGCCCGGGAGATCCTGGGGCTCAAGGCCTACCCATCCCTGAAGGCCATTCCCAAACCGGTGGACCTGGCGGTGATAATCGTCCCGGCCAGGTTTGTCCCGGCGGTGATCCGGGAGGCCGGCCAGGCCGGGATACCGGGGGCGGTGGTGCTGACGGCCGGGTTCAGGGAGGCCGGCCGGGCCGACCTGGAGGACGAGCTGGCGGCCGCGGCCAGGACCGGCCGGGTCCGTTTCGTGGGTCCCAACGTTCAGGGAATCAACTACCTGCCCAACAAGCTTTGCGCCATGTTCTTCCCGGTCATCACCGCCCGGGGGCCGCTGACGGTCATCACCCAAAGCGGCTCGGCCACGGCCGGGTTGAGCGAGTGGGCCGTCCGGGAGGGGCTGGGCGTCAACGCCGCGGTCAACCTGGGCAACCAGGCCGATCTGACCGACTCCGACTACCTGGACTACTTCGCCGCCGACCAGACCACCGGCGTCATCGCCCTCTACCTGGAGGGAGTCTGCCAGGGCCGGAGGTTTCTCAAGAGCGCCTTGGCCGCAGCCGCGGTCAAGCCGGTGGTGGTTCTCAAGTCCGGCCGGTCGGCGGCCGGGAGACAGGCCGCCGCCTCCCACACCGGGGCCCTGGCCGGCCGTCACCAGGTCTTCGCCGCCGCCTGCCGCCAAGTGGGTCTGGAGGTGGCCGAGGACCTGACCTCCCTTTTCGACCGGGCCAAGGGCCTGGCCGCCATCAAGCCGCCCAAGGGCAACCGGCTGCTGTCCATCTCCACCTCGGGCGGCATGGGCGGCCTGGCCGCGGACGAGGCCGAGGCGGAAGGGCTGTCCCTGCCCCCCCTGCCGGAGGAATACCGCCAGAGCCTGAAGGCGGAGAGCCTCTCCCCCCTGTCCAACCTGTCCAACCCCCTGGACCTGGGTTACGTGAAGGTCGAGGCCTTCGGCCGGGCGGCCCTCCTGGCCGACCGGCACGAGGCCGCCGACGTCATCCTCCTGAACCTGGGCGACCCGGTTCCGGGCGCGGTGGAGGCCGCCCTGGAGCTGGGCCGGAGTCTCAAGGCGAGCCTGGCGGTCAGCTACCTGGGCGGGGGCGAGGAGGAGGAGAGGGCCCGGTTTGCCCTGAACCGGGCCGGCCTGGCCGCCTTCCCCAGCCCGGAGCGGGCTCTCCGGGGGATCGGGGCGGCGGTCCGGGCGGCCGATTTCAAGCGCCGCCGGGGAGGGGAGAGGCCGGCCCTGGCCGACTGGACTCCGCCGACCCCGGGGAGAGGCGGTTCGACCAGACTCCTGACCGAGCCCGAGGCGGCGGCCTTGATCGGGGATTTCGGCCTGGGCTACCCCGAGCACAGGCTGGCCCGGACGGCCGGGGAGGCGGCGGCGATCTCCGCGGAGCTGGGCTGCCCGGTGGTTCTCAAGATCGTCTCCCCCGCCGCGGCCCACAAAACCGAGATCGGCGGGGTGATGGCCGGGGTCGCCACTCCGGAGGAGGCCAGGTCCGGTTTTGAAACCCTGACCGGGCGGCTCCGGAACCACCGGCCCGGGGCCGAGCTGGCCGGGGTGCTGGTCTGCCGCCAGGCCGAGGAGGGCCTGGAGGTCATCGTCGGCGGCACCCTGGACCCCGTGTTCGGACCCGTGGTGATGTTCGGTCTGGGCGGCGTCCAAGCCGAGGCCCTGGCCGACGTGGCCTTCCGGGTGGCCCCCCTGGAGCGGACCGACGCCGAGGAGATGATCAGGGAGATCAAGGGCTTCCCTCTCCTGAGCGGCTGGCGGGGGAGGCCCCCGGCCGACCTGGAGGCCCTGGCCGGGGTGGTCAGGGCCGTCTCCAGGCTGATGACCGAAAGAGACGACATCCTCGAGCTGGATCTTAACCCGGTCCGGGTCTACGCCCATGGAGCGCTGCCCCTGGACGCCCGGATCGTGACGGCCGGTAAATGACCGGACAAGGGACGGAGACCATGGACAACAAGCGCATCATCACCGCCGCCGTGACCGGCGGGGACGTGGTCCCCAGCCAGAGCCCCTACCTGCCCATCACCCCCCGCCAGATCGCCGACGAGGCGGTCCGCTCGGCCGAGGCCGGAGCGGCGGTGGTCCACGTTCACGCCCGGGACCCGGAGACGGGCCGGCCCAGCGCCGATCCGGCCCTGTTCGAGGAGATCTTGGGCTCGATCAAGCAAAGGTCCGAGGCCGTCATCTGCCCCACCACCGGGGGAAACCCGACCATGACCCTGGAGGAGCGGATGAGGGTCCTGCCCCGGTTCAAGCCGGAGATGGCCACCCTGAACATGGGGACCATGAACTACGCCCTTCACTTCATCGTCGAGTCCTACGACCGGCGGGGCAAACCGTTCAAGCACGATTGGGAGCGGGAGTACCTGGAGGAGTCCAAGGACGCGGTCTTCAAGAACACCTTCGCCGACCTGGAGTACATCGTCTCCCTCATGGAAGAAAACGGGATCAAGCCCGAGGCCGAGGTCTACGACCTGGGCATGCTCTACAACGCGGTCTACCTGGTTAAAAAGGGCCTTCTCAAAAAGCCGCTCCAGCTCCAGTTCGTCCTGGGCGTTTTGGGGGGGGCCCGGGCCAACCTGGACGTGCTCCGGTTCCTTAAAAGGGTGGCCGACGACGAGCTGGGCCCGGAGGGCTACACCTTCTCGACCATCGGGGCCGGCTACCCCCAGGAGTTCCACCTGGCGGCCATGTCCATGCTCCTGGGGGGCAACGTCAGGGTGGGGATGGAGGACAACCTGAAGCTGGGCCCGGAGAGGTACGCCAAGAGCAACGCCGAGCTGGTGGAGAAGGCGGTCAAGATCGCCCGGGCCCTGGACTTCGAGCCGGCCTCCCCGGCCGAGGCCCGGGAGATCCTGGGCCTGAGGGGCGGGGACACGGTCAACTTCTAAGGAAAAGGGAGGGCGGTATGGCCGATCGTTACAGCGTCAAGATCAAGGTCCTGTCCCAGGAGGGGGTTTGCGCGGCCAAGCACCGGGTCGGCGACGAGTGGGTGGTCACCCGGCACACCCCGGACGGGTTCTGCCTTTTCGCCTACAGCGCCATCGAGCCCGACATCCGGACCCTGATGTTCGGCGGCCGCTACCCCTGGTCCAAGGACCCGGACGTCTACGTGGGCTGCTGCCCCGACGCGGCCAACCCGGTGGTCTTCGAGCTGCGGCGGGTGGCGATGGAAGACTGATATAGATTTCGCAATCAAAGTTTTTTGGAGTGATTATCAGAATTCGGTGCCGGATCTAGAGCCGCTCCCGCTGGTCGCTCCAGATCTTACACCCTTCCAAACGGAAGGTATTTCTGACAACCGCTCTAATGGCTTTGTGGCTTCCGGCCGGCAAAAGCGTGGTTTTGCCGGCCTTACGAGCTCTGCCGAGCTCGGCGCGCTTAGCCGGGCGCGGAGACCCAAGTTGCAGTTGAAAGGCAACTCGGTATCAGCCGGCACCAGCCCAAGGAGGGTCAAAATGTATTACGGATATATTCCCGGCCCCGGCCAGCCCGAGGGGGAGATCGCCGTGACCCCGGGACGGGCCCTGGGCGGGTACGCGGTGGGGATCGTGGTCATCGACGCCTGGTACCCCTTCTTCCCCGGCAACGTGACCAACGCCACCACCTTTGATTTCCCGGTCCTCTACAAGATCCTCAAGGGGGCCTCCCTGGAGCAGATCCTGTGCGGCGACCCGGCCCTGCTGCCGCTGATCGTCCGGGCCGGCAATGAGCTCGTCCAGCAGGGGGTCCGGTGCCTGGTGGGAGCCTGCGGCTCCTTCGCCTACTACCAGCAGGCGGCGGCCGAGGCCCTGCCGGTGCCGGTTTTTCTGTCCAGCATGCTCCAGGTCCCCTTGATCCTGGCCTCCCTCAGGCCGGACCAGCGGCTGGGGGTCATCGCCGCCTCGCCGGCCGCCCTGACCGACCGCGTTTTCGCCCAGTGCCAGATCACCGACCCCGGGAGGCTGGCCATCACCGGGGCCAGGGACCTGCCCGGGTTCAGGGGGGTGATGGAGTGCAACGGCCGGCTGGACAGCGCCCGCCTGGAGCGGGAGCTGGTGGACCTGGCCCGGGGCTTCGTGGCCGACAACCCTGACCTGGGGGCCCTGCTCCTCCAGTGCAGCGACCTGCCGCCCTACGGCTTTGCCATCCAGCGGGCGGTCAACCTGCCGGTCTTCGACATGACCACCCTCATCCGCTGGGTCTACGAGGCCGTGGTCAGGAGGCCTTTCCAGGGGTTCGTCTGATCGATCCCCGGCGGAGGGACGAGCGGGCCGGGTGTTTCAGGAGCCGGCCCGGCCGCCTCCGCCGGGATCGAGACCGCTTCCCAAAACCGACCTCCGGTCAGTTTTCCGGCGCCCACCCTTCCAAGATCCCCGGACCAGGGGACCGTCTCCAGCCCGGCCTGATCTATCCGCCGCAACGGGCCGAGGTGCCCCGGAAAGAGTCCCGGCGGGCTCAAGCGGTCCCGGACAAATTATGTCTTTACGGACATATGCCGAATAAGACATAATCACCCCCTGTTGCCCCCGACCACCGCCCAGGCCGCCAGGTGTCCAGGACAAACACCCGGTCGTTTGCCCGGCGCGGGGGCTGGGGCTCTGGGAGCAAACCAAATTGGGGGAGAAGACTATGCGCTCGAAGAGACTGAGCCTCGCGGTTTTGGTCCTGGCCCTGGCCTTCGGCCTGGGCTCCGTCCCGGCCGCGGCCAAGCAGACCGTGACCGATCAGCTGGGCCGCCAGGTGGAGGTCCCGGACAAGGCGGAGCGGGTGGTGGTCCTGATGCACCAGGTCCTGGACGTCATGCTCGAGCTGGGGGCCGAGCCCCAGATCGTGGGGGTCCTGGAGAGCTGGAAGGAGTACCTCCCCAGCGCGGTCAAGGCCATGCCCCGGTTGAAGGAGATCGCCACCCCCGGCGACTTGAAGACGGTCAACATGGAGTCCCTCCTGGCCCTCAACCCGGACCTGGTGGTGGTGACCCACTACGCGCCGGAGGCCATGCGGAACCAGATCGAGAAGGCCGGCATCCCGGTCATCGGGGTCAGCTTCTACCGGGCCGATTACGAGCAGGCCTCGGTCCTCAACCCCAAGCTCAAGGACCCCTCCAAGGCCTACGCCGAGGGCCTCAAGGACGCGGTCAGGCTGGTGGGCCAGGTGATCGGCCGTTCGGAAAAGGCCGAGGAGCTGCTCAAGGTGGCCTTTGACAACCGGGCCCTGGTGGACCAGCGGCTGGGCCAGATCCCCCGCGACCAGCGGACCACCTGCTACATGGCCTACCCCAAGCTGCACAGCATGGGCACCGGCAAGTACGCCTCGGTGGCCATGGAGCGGGCCGGCGGCCGCAATGTGGCCGAGATGATCGACGGGTACACCGCGGTGAACATGGAGCAGGTCCTCCAGTGGAACCCGGAGGTGATCTTCGTCCAGGACCGCTACCAGTTCCTGGTCAAGGAGATCGGAGAGAGCCCGGCCTGGCAGCCGGTGAGCGCGGTCAAGAACAACCGGATCTATCTCTGCCCCGAGTACGTCAAGCCCTGGGGCCACCCCCTCCCCGAGTCCGTGGCCTTAGGCGAGCTGTGGATGGCCAAGCAGCTCTACCCGGATAAGTTCAAGGACCTGGACCTGGCCAAGCTGGTGAACGACTTCTACCAGAAGTTCTACGGAATCCCCTATGAAGGACGGCACTAGGAAGGACGGAACTAAACCGGCCGCTCCGGGCGGGGGGCCCCGCGGCCTCTGGCTTTGGGCCCCCCTGGCGGGGCTGCCCTTGATCATGCTCCTCCTCAGCCTGGCCTGGGGGCGCTACCCCATCTCCCCGGTCCAGGTCCTGGGCATCCTGAGCGACAAGCTCCTGGGCGGGGGCGGCGACTGGCCCCAGGCCATGGAGGCGGTGGTCATGCAGGTCCGCCTGCCCCGGGTCCTGGCCGCCCTGCTCATCGGCGGCGGGCTGTCGGTCTCCGGGGCGGCCTTCCAGGGGGTCTTCCGCAACCCCCTGGTCTCGCCCT
>Ga0068714_10001628_pt1 | contig 31857 bp, 28 predicted proteins | sample MTBNYHSulfiMetaG_FD_62988 | JGI IMG/M metagenome (GOLD analysis project Ga0068714, IMG submission 62988) | Enrichment culture microbial communities from rom New York Harbor, USA that are MTBE-degrading - MTBE-NYH (New York Harbor Sulfidogenic)... | ecosystem: Environmental > Aquatic > Marine >...
CGCCTGGCCGCCGCCAAAGGCGTCCTCCTCGTCGAACGCCGACGATACGCCCAGCCGCAGTAGGAAAGCCCGCCCGGCTCCGAGCGTCGGCGCGATAGAATCTCCAACCCTTCCGTTTGCGTACACATCCCGCTTGACATCGGCTGCACCCGCGTCCTATAATGACACTGTCACTGGTGGAGATCAGCGACAGCCCAGGTACAGGTGAGACCCGAATCGCATAAACCCATTCTATTTGGGCGATTTAGGAAAAATGACTTGACCTTTGGGGGGCTCGGGCGTAAAATTATAGTATGCAGTTGTAGCATCGCGACGTGGGCCGGAGTGAGTAGACTCTTGCAATAACGAGGCTCTCCCAACTGCTCTGAGGAACATGGCCCCAACGTCCGATAGCATGGGGCCTCGCAGGTATGCAAGAACGTACTGATTGGTGAAAGGAGCCTGTCTTGAGTACGCTTACGAAGGTTCTGATTGTCCTGCTGACGGTCTTTTCCATCTTCCTCTGCGGCATCGTGGTGACCTACGTCGCCAATGCGGACAACCAGAAGAAGATCGCTCAAGATGCCACTCGGGACCTGCGGGCCGCCCGAACCGCGCGTGAGGCCGCTCAGAACGACCTGGCGGCCGCCAAGGAACAGGCCGATCAGATGCGGCGGGACCTGGAAGCCCAGATGAATCAGTTGACGGTGACCATCACCGATCTCCAGGCCAAGCTCGAAAGCGTCCAGCGAGAAAATACCCAGATGAGCCAGCGCGTCCGGGACATGGGCGCCTCGGTCCAGCAGGCCAATGAACTGCAGGCCAGCCAGATGCAGCAGGCCCAAGCCGCCCAAGAGCAGGTGGCCACCCTGGAGGCGGAACGCACACGACTGGAGAAGGAACTGGCGGAGACCGACCAGACGCTGATGGAGAAGATGGCCATCGTTGCTCAGTTGGAGGAGAGGGTCAAGCAGTTGATCGAAGCCAACCAGGAGCTGGAGACGCGAGTGAATCAGTACCTGAGGCCGTCTGGCCTGACGACCGCCGCTCCGGTGACGGTAACCCAGCGAACCGGGATCGCGGTTCCGGCCGCCCCCCCAGTCGCCAGAGACATCGGTCTGAACGCACGCATCGCGGCCGTCGACATCAAAAACGCCTTGGCCGAGCTGTCTATCGGTTCGGCCGCCGGCGTCCGGCCCGACATGAGATTCCACGTCACCAGAGACCAGCAGTTTGTCTGTGACATTCGAATCCTGGACGTCGGCCCCGACCAGTCGGTCGGCATTCTCGAGAAGATTCAGGTGGCGCCTCGCGTCGGGGACGTGGCCGCGACCAATCTGTGATGGGAACCACTCGCGAACCGGCCCGCCCGGGCCCTCGCGTTGAACCGGGAGGTTGATCCACCATGAGTCCGATGCCTCAGCGCTCAGCACAGCTATCCGTGCCCAGCAACCTGTACACAGCCATCCTGGCCGTCGCGCTCGGAGCGGTGGTGGCGACGGCCGCCTTCGTCGCCTTCCAGTGCTACAGCCAGTACGGCACGATTTTTGGCATGCCCCAATAGAATCCTCTTGACGGTTTCGCCCCCGGGCCACGACAATATCCAATGGCCAACTGAGAAAGGAGTCGCTTCGTGCTATTGGATTCAATCCTCGGCATGTTCAGTATGGATATGGGTATCGACCTCGGTACCTGTTCCACCCTGGTATGCGTCCGGGACAAGGGCATCGTTCTGAACGAACCGTCTGTGGTTGCGGTCCGCAAAGGGACGAATATCGTCCTGAACGACGGGGAAGCGGTCGGCCTGGTGGCCCGCGAGATGCTCGGCAAAACCCCCGGCTCGATCAGTGCCATCCGACCGCTCAAGGACGGGGTCATCAGCGACTTCGAAGTCACCGAGGCGATGCTGAGCTACTTCATCCGAAAAGTGCACGGCCGGGGCGGCCTGGTGCGACCGCGTGTGGTCATCGCGGTTCCGAGCGGCATCACCGCCGTCGAGCGACGCGCCGTGGTCGACAGCGCCGAGCGCGCCGGAGCCCGCAAGGTGTATCTGGTGGATGAGCCCATGGCGGCGGGAATTGGGGCGGGCCTGCCCATCACCGAACCGACGGCCTCGATGATCGTCGACATCGGAGGCGGGACCACGGAGGTGGCCATCATGAGTCTGGCCGACATCGCAACCGCCGAATCCATCCGCATCGGCGGTGACGACATGGACGAGGCGGTGATCAACCACCTGAAGAAAACTTACAACCTCCTGATCGGCGAGGCGAGAGCCGAGAAGGTCAAGATCGCCATCGGCTCGGCCGCCCCGCTGAACGAAGAGCTGACGATGGAGATCGCCGGGCGAGACACCATCTCGGGCCTGCCGAGAAAAATCGTCATCACCAGCGAGGAGATTCGCGAGGCGCTGAAGGACCCCATCACCGCGATCATCGACGCCGTGACAACCACGCTGGAGAAGGCCGAGCCGGAACTGGCGGCCGACCTGATCGAGAACGGCATCCATATCTGCGGGGGCGGCTCCTGCCTGCGGGGGCTCGACATCGTTCTGACCAATGCTACGGGACTGAAGGTGCATACCGTCGAGGACCCGCTCAGTTGCGTCGCCAGAGGCACGAGCGTTTATCTCGAAAACCTGGAGATATGGAAGGACACGATGGATCACAGCGAACGAGGATGGGAGTAGCCTCGTAGTGGTATCGGTTTCTCTCCATGGGCAGGGATTTCTTCGGGGCTCTTTACAGCCTTCGATGAGTCGAGCGTTATGAAGAACAAGTGGGTCAAGACATCCAAGCGAATGATGTTCCTGTATTTCACGCTGGGAGGCTTGATCTTTCTCTTTTCGCCGGCGCGTCTGACGGGCAAGCTCCAGTTGGCCTACGCGAGGCTTTTCAGTTGGCCCCTGGCGACGGGTCGGCAATTGGCGCTCGCCTCTCGAACGGCCCTGCCGACCGAGGCGAGTAGTCCGAGCGACTACGCGAAAGCGATCGGCGCCCATCGGCAATTGCAGGACAGGCTGGTAAGCCTGGAGGCCCAGCACCGCAAGTTGCAGAACCACTTGGCCAATCGCGAAGCCCAGTTGCAGGAGGCCCAGCGAAAGATCGACGCACTGGCCCGCCTTCGGACGATCCCGGAGTGGGGGCGTATGAGTTTTCAACAGGCCGGCATCATCTCCGTCAGCGGGCAGGGCCAGAGCGAGCTGATCGTGGACCGCGGACAAGAGGACGGCCTGGTCGTCGGGCAGTACGTGCTGGGCGATCTGAGTATGATCGGGGTCGTGTCGGACGTCTCTCCGCAGACAGCGCGTATCAAGCTGATCACCGATCCGACGTCGAAGATCCCGGTCCGTACAGGCGAACTGGATGCCGGCGGCGTGATGCAGGGTACGGGGTCCGGAACGGCCGAGATCGCAAACGTCGACACCAAGCGAAAGGCCCCGCGAGCGGGCGAGCGTGTGTATGCGGTGAAGACTCCGGGTTTTCCAGGCGTCCCGATCGTCGCGGCCGAGGTGATCGATTCGCGTCGCGATCCGGACAACCCGATACTGTGGACCATCCGGGTCAAGCCGGTCTGCGAGATCGCGAGCCTGACGGATGTGGCCATCATCATCTCCGACAGACAATGATCCCCGACGCTCCCAACACGGCCCCGATGGCGGGTGGCGAGAGGTGCGAGTGAATGCGTTGGTTTCGGTTTGCGGTACTCGTTCTGGTGGCAGCCATTCTGCAAACGACCTTCGTGGACATGATCTGGATCCTCAACGCCAACATCAAGCCGGACCTGCTGCTGATCCTTCTTGTGTTCTTCGCGGTGCGATGCGAGCCGACCGACGCCGTGATTGCGTCGTTCGCCATCGGCTTTGCGGCCGACCTGGCCAGCCCGGCCACGGGGTTCATGGGACCGAGGATCATCAGCTTCGGCGTGTTCGGGACCCTGTTGAATGACCTGCATAACGTGATCTCGATCCGGCGGCTGCCTTACCAGGCGGCAGCCATCTTCGTCATGGGGATCGTCACAGCGATTGCCAGCCATCTACTGGCCTATTTGCGAGCCGAGCCGGCAGCGTTCAACGTTGCACGGCAGTGTTTCTGGCAGCCGGTCCTTTCGGCGATGATCGGGCCGTTTCTGTTCCTGCCTCTGGCCTGGCTGATGCGCATGGACAGGTTGCGGCGCAGGCGTCACACGTCCGTGGCGAGGATGAGATAGAGCCGCAGCCGACTTGCCGTAAGCGAGTGGGGTTATGTCCGCACGACGAGACTATCAGCCGTTTGGAGTGTCGAATCAAGTCGGCATGTACGACAAACGGGTCAAGATATTCATCACAGTGAGCTTTTCGCTGCTGCTGATAGCCGTGCTGCGCCTAGCGCAGATGCAGTTGCTCGCCAGCTCGTCGCTTCAGGACGAGATCGCCGCCTTGAAATTGCAGCGCAGCCGGTCTCGCCAGCTCAACACTCTTCGCGGCCAGATTCTCGACCGGCACGGCAACATCCTGGCCACCGACAGTCCTCAGTTCCAGATCGCCATCGACTACCGCCTGACCCGCTTCTTGGATGACCGCGTTGTCGAGGCCATGCGTCTGCTCGCCAAAGAGAAGGCGGTCAACCCCTCCCTGTACGACCTCGAAGAGGAGATCGAGACGAGGCGGAGCGATCTGCGGCGGATCATCCACGATTGCAGCGCCTTCGGCACCAGCGCCGCCTACATCGAAGATCGAATTCAGGAACTCAACAACAAGAGGTGGGATCTGCGAACCTTTATCGCCTGGTACCGCAACAACCCCGACCCCAACCTCATCGCCCGCTACAACGGGCGCGTCAACAGCATTCCGCCGTCCGAGGCCGAGGCCGATTTCGAGCGGCGTTTCCCCGACCGCGCCGAACGGCTCAAACGGATCGCCCGCATCGACGACCTTGCCGGCCTGTATGGCAGCGAGCCACTGCTCGACCTGAAGACCGAAGATGACATCTTCGCCGCCCAGATCGAATTTATGGACATCAACGATGTGAGCGTGGTCCCCAAGGGCCAGCGGCAGTACCCCTATGGCTCCGTCGCGGCCCAGACGATCGGCTGGGTCGGCCCGGCCACTCAGGACGACGACAAAGAGCTGTTCAAGCACGATCGCCTGGCCAGATACCTCGAAGGTGAAGTCTGCGGAAAACGGCCCGGTGTCGAATACGTCTGCGAAGCCATCCTGCGAGGCCGGCGAGGAGAGCTGGTCTACGACATCGATCGCAAGCTCATCCGCCAAAGCGAGACCGTCTTCGGCCAGGACGTCCAGTTGACCCTCGACATCGAGCTTCAGCAACGCATCGAGAACTACGTTACCGACCGCACGCTCAATCCCAACTACTTCGCCCCGTCAGCGGTCGTGGTGATCGAGATCCGCTCCGGTGACATCCTGGCTCTGGTCTCGACCCCCAAGTACGATCTCAATCGCGTCCGTTATGACTACGGTAGACTGGTCAACGACCCGAACCGGCCGCTGTGGAACCGGGCGCTCAGCCAGCAGTATCCGCCCGGCTCGTCCGTCAAGCCCATCATCCTGGTGGCCGGACTCGAGGAAAAGGTGGTCGCCGCCGACGAGATTATCCATTGCCCCTCAGCAGCACCACCTCAGGGCTGGCCTCGCTGCTTGATCTACAGGGACCACGGCATCGGTCACGACGTTCGCTGGGACAACAACGGCCGCAATGCCCTCAAGGGAAGCTGCAACGTCTACTTCTCGCGTCTGGCCGACCGTATCGAACCGGCGGCGCTCCAGCGGTGGCTCTATCTATTCGGCTACGGGCACCAGGTGCCCCTGAACTACCCGCCTGTGGAATCGGGCGAAATCGAGCCGCGTCAATTGATCCAAGCCCAGGGCCAGATCAGCAGCGAACGGATTCCAGCAGGAACACGGATCCGCTCGCTCGCGGAAGTCCCTCCTTTGAGCAAGGGCAATCGAAGACTGTTCGGCATCGGGCAAGGCAACCTCTGGGCCAGCCCGCTCCAGGTGGCCAACTCCTTTGCCACGCTCGCCCGCGGCGGCCTCGCTCGCCCGGCGCGCCTGTTTCTGCGACCCGAAACACCCGGACGGCTCGAAGAAGCCGTCGACCTCAACATCTCGCCCGAGACCCTTCAGGTGCTCTACGATGGCATGGACGCCGTCGTCAACGAGACCGGAGGCAGCGCTCACAATGCGTTCCGACCGAGCGGCCTGACCGCCCAGGGGGTCAAAATCCTCGGTAAGACCGGATCGACGGAAGATCCGTATAATGCATGGTTTGCCGGTTTCGCCGAGGACAACGACGGCGCCAAGATCGCAATCGCCGTCCTCATCGAAGGAGGCCAGCACGGATCGAGCGATGCGGCTCCCGTCGCGCGGGACGTCATCCAGTTCTGTGTCGATGCCGGTTACGTCGGGAAACCGTCGGACGTGACGATCCCGACTCGCGCCGCAAGCCGTTAGCAGCCGGACGGTACGGGCCCTGCTGTGCACGGCATCCGAGCGGATGCCGGCGCGATACTCACCGGGCAGGCCAGACGTCCTAACACTCCTTCCAGCACGTCGAAGAACCCCTCGTTGTCGGGCCAGAGAATGCGGTCGTCCTGCGAGATCGGATCGTCGAGTCGGTCAAGAAAACGACCTAACTTCGCCTCGTCCAGCCGATTAGCCGACTGGCCCAGACCGAGCTGGCCGATGTAATGAGCGTTGATCGTCTGCTCGTACTGCCCGGGCAGAGGCAGGATGAACATCTTCTTCCTCAGGTACATGCACTCGCTGATCAGCGACAGTCCTGCTGAGGCGACTACACCCCGCGCCGATGCCAAGTCATCGAGAAAGCCCTCGGTCGAGGCTCGTTTGAACACGCAGTTGCCCACCCTGACCTTCTTGTCGAAACCGTAGACGTAGAACAACTGGCGCGGGAACTCCTTCAGTACAGCCCGAAGCCGTGACTCCTCGGTCCCGGTTGTCCAGTAGATGATCACGTGTCCGGCGTCGGAAGGGGTCAGTTGCGTCACCGCCGGGCGGACGATCGGCGGCGCCAGAATCGCCCGATCCGTCTTCAAAGGCGCTTTGAAGAAGTTGGGCACCACGTACGTGGCCGCCCGGATTCCGACGCATCGTGTCACCGCAGTAGCGCTGGTCCGTGACGCGATGTGCCTCCAGCGATGCTGCAACCGGCAGACCGTCAGGATATGCTCGTTGTCCAGACTGATGAAGGGGACGCGATGGCGCCATGCCCACCAGCCGGTGAAGGGCTCGAAATCCGTCACGACCAGATCGGGCTCGAACGGTTCGTAAACGTTCCTGAACAGTCGGCGGTTGCCGCTGTGGGATTGCATCGACTTCAGCAGGTTTCGCAGGAACGTCCGCGGGGCATCGATTCGGCCCCGGCGATAGGTGAAAGACAGGCCGAAGATCTCCCGGACCCGCTGGCCATAGATCGACCGCAGATAGAGCAACGCCTTGTGCGAGGCCACGAACATCACCTCATGGCCTGCATCGAGAAACCGTTGGCCGATCAGGTGGGCCCGGCTGCTGTGGCCGAACCCCTCTCCCGCCACCGCATAGATGATCCTGGCCATCCCTCGATTGGCTCCTGTCTGTCGACGGCCGCCCCGACCCCGTGCCAGAGACCCCTGAACCGTCGGCACCCAGTGTACCACAACTACCCCTCGATGCCACCCCAACAGCCCGAAATGTCAGGCGCGCCTGCAATAAACACAGCGTGCCCCTGCACGATGCAGGAAAAACGATCGCTGCTGCGGATGTATCGACGTGAGGTCTAGCGGGCGCGGGCAACGGTCTCGGAGGCCGTCGGCTTCTGGGGACCTTCAAGGTAGGTCAGGGTGCGTTCGATGATTGCGCCGGCGACTGGCGCCGCGATGGTGCCCCCAGTGTAGCCTTTGCGGAGGGCGTAGTTCGGCCGCCGAACTGAGACGAGTACGATGATTCGCGGGTCTTCGGCGGGCGCGCCGCCCATGAAGGAGGCTACGTAAGCGCGGTCTTCGTAGCCCCGGCCATCCTTCTTGGCCAGTTGGGCCGTGCCGGTCTTGCCGAAGACCTGCCATCTCTCGAGCTGGGCCTTCTTGCCCGTCCCATCGTTGACCACAGCGGTCATGGCATCCTGGACGATCCACTTGGCGACCTCGGGCTTGATGATATACCCAACACGCAGGGCCGGTGGTCGGATGTCGACCACGGAGCCGTCGGGTTTGACCACCGCCTTGATCACGTGCGGGCGGACCAGACGGCCACCGTTGGCCAGCATACACAGGGCCCGCACGAGTTGAAGGGCTGTAACCGAAATCTCCTGCCCGAACGGAATGCGGGTAACGCTGTAGCCGGTCCACTCCGACGGCGGTCGCAGCAGACCCTCCGCCTCACCGGGCAGATCGATGCCCACCTTCTTGCCGAACCCGAACAGGGTCAGACCTTCATAGAGCCGCTCGGCGCCCGCCCGCTGGCCGACCTTGGCCATCCCGATGTTGCTGGAATTCTGGATGATTTCGCGAAGGGTCAGATCACCGAAGCCCTGGCGGTATTCGCCGATGTGGCCGAAGCCCCGGCCGGAGTAATGACCGTTCTCGCAGAAGATCGTCTCGTGCGTGTTGACCACTCCGGTATCGAGAGCAATCGCGGCAGTGAAGGGTTTGATGATGCTGCCCGGCTCGTACTGGTCGGTCAAGACCCGATTGAGGAAGTTGTTTGGATCGGTACGGCTGAAATCCTCCGGCTCGAAGTCCGGCAGCGAAACCATTGCCAGGATCGCCCCCGAGCGCGGGTCGGCCACCACCGCCAGAGCGGCCTGGGCTTCGAACGCCTTATACTGCTTGAGCAGCTCTTCCCGGACAAACTGCTGGATCGTGGTGTCGATCGTCAGAATGAGGCCGTCGCCGTTGGTGGGCATGCCGTTGTCGCCGCTTTTCTGCTCGACACAGAACGACAGCGGGCGCCGGTGCACATCGACGAAGAAGACGTGCCGGGCCCCCTCACCGCGCAGCTCCTGATCGAACTCGTATTCGAGGCCGCCGAGCCCCCGATTGTCCACACTGGTGTAGCCAACCACGTGCGAGGCCAGCCGACCCATCGGGTAGTGTCGCTGCCAGTCGTATTGGACACCGACGCCCTCAATGGCTCGCGCGGACTCAGCCTGATCCGCTTCGACTCCAACCGCGATGGGGGCGTAGCGGGATGCAGCCCGATCCGTAATCATCTTGCAGATCTCGTGGGCGGGCAGATCGAGAGCCGACGCCAGATCGTTGGCGGTCTCTTTGGGGTCCTTGATGATACTCGGATCGGCGAAGACGGTGCGAATCTGATTGCTGGCGGCCAGCACGCGCCCGCGGCAGTCCAGGATTGCGCCGCGCTGAGGTTCCAGCGGCAGATATGCGCATTGCTGTCGCAGGCTCAACTGAGCGTAGTGGTCGGCCGACGCGTACTGGAGATCGTAACACCGCCAGCCCAGACCCAGAAACGCGCAAACGATCAGAGAGCCGAACACACTGATGGCGATCCGCTCGCGTCGCGCATCGGCGCCATCGGACGTGGCAGCCGGCGGGTTACCTGTCTGTTTCGTTCCCATCGCACGTGACCTTGCTGTGCTGCCTTTGGCATTGTTTTAGGTCCTGTATCCCTATCGTTTTGATAGGAACCAAGGGACCAATAAGACCTATTGCCCCAACCGCCGCGACACTGACGCGGGATTCGTCAAGACTTCGAGCTGAAGCTGTTTGCGCCAGAGTTCCTGCTGGAGCCGGCGTTGTTCGGTCGTACAAGTCCGCAGGGTGTAGAACGCCCGGCGGTTGGCGCCGCGCATGTAGACCGCCAGGATCAGCGTCGCCGCAAAGAAGAAAATGACCAGTGCGAAACACAGTCGAGAAGCCATAGGTGGGCGCCGTCGTGGCTAGAACTCCCGCATCGTCCGGACGGTTCTCCGCTTGCCGAACTCACTTGGCGGGCAGCTTCAGCTTCATCCCGATCACCAGAACAGCATCTTTGCTCTTGAGGGTATCCGCATTGAGCTTGACGATCTCCTCCCATCGAGCACCGCTGCCAAGCTGGCTGGTGGCAATCTTCCACAGGCTATCGCCGTCCTGGACGACATAGAGCGGCCCCTCCGGCTTGCTGCCGGTCTCCTTGACCTGGGCCACGTTCCTCTTACCGATCTGCTCGACCTTTTCGAACAGGGCCGCCGACAGCGTGCCATTGTCGGCCTTGCCGACTTCGGGTTTGGCGGCAGGCAGAGGCGGGATCACTAGTGTCTGACCGACGAAGATCTCGTCGGGCGTTTTCAGTGTGGTGCGATTGGCCTCGAAGATCCGCTGGATATTGACCAGCCGGTTGCCCTCTTCGGGACCGTAGGCTTTCTTGGCCACCGTGGCCAGGACGTCGCCCTCCTGGACCACGTAGGTCTTAGCGGGCGCACCGCCCGCCGGCTTTTGCGCCGGCGTACTGGTGGGCTTGGCCGTAGTCGACTGTGCCGTGACCACCTCGACCGGCTGGGGCTTGGTCGGATCGGCCTGGACCGCCTCAGGCTGGGATGACTCGATCGCCGGGGCCGGTTCCGTCGCCGTCTCCTGGGTCGGCACCGTATCGATCAGGTTTCTGACCACGTCCTGGATCTTGCCCGACATGCCCCCCACAAGATCGTCGAGGGTGTAAACGCGTCCGCGAACCTTGTCGGTATTGTTGGCCACCGTGCTTGGGGCAGGTGCCGCAGGCGATTCCGGTTCGCCGGCCGTCTCCGAGACCGCCGCAAGGTCCTCGCCCTCCTGGTCGAGCAGGTCCTGCCAATTGAGCCGCTCTTGAGCGATGCGGGCGTCGCCAGCGACGTCGAAGTCCTCGTTCTGCGTGTTCATCATCTGGGTCGCCTCGGCTTTGGAACGATCCCCGAAATTGGGCAGGCCGTTGATGATGAAGGCGATGACAAAGATGAACACCAGTCCCAAGAGCAAGCCGATCTTCGCGTCTGACGTCATGGTTGCACTCCGTTTCTCTCGTTCTCCTGAACGCGTGGGCTGATTGCCCACCCTGCTAATTCCTCTGCGCGATCCTGAGCTTGGCGCTTCGGGCGCGTCGGTTCTCGACGATCTCCTTCGGGTCGGCGACGATGGGTTTCCTGGTCAACAGCCGGTACACGCCTTCCTGCTGGTTTCGCTTGAAATCCCATTTGACTCGCCCGTCTTCGAGACTGTGAAAGCTGATGACGGCCAGATGCCCGCCGGTCTTCAGCAGTCTCGGAGCCGTCGCGAGCAGCCGATCCAGGTTCTCCAATTCGCGGTTGACCGCGATCCGCAGCGCCTGAAACGTCCGTGTGGCCGGATGCTTCCGCGACCGACGCTTTCCCCCGGGTGTTCTCAAGGCGCTGCAAACGATTTCCACCAACTGACCCGTCGTGGTGATCCGTTCTTGTTGCCGCCGCCGAACGATGTACCTGGCAATCCGTCGAGAAGCCCGATCCTGGCCGTATTCGAAGATCAGGTCGGCCAGAGACTCCTCATCGTATCCATTCACTATATCGGCCGCTGTCGTCGTTAAGCTTTCGTCAATTCTCATATCCAGCGGCATATCCTCAGCCCGAAAACTCAATCCCATCTCCTCGTCCGCCAGTTGGGCCGAGTTGAACCCCAAATCCGCCAGGATGAAGTCCACCTTTTCAATTCCCAACTCGCCCAGACGCTCAGCCAGGCAGGCGAAATTGGATTTGACCAGGACCACCCTGCAGGTCAGCGGCGCCAGTCGCTCCCGCGCCCGCTCCAGCGACGGCGGATCGACGTCCAGGCCCACCAGAATCCCCTGAGGGCCCAGACTCCTGCCGAACAGAAGACTATGACCTCCGTGTCCAACGGTCGCATCGACCATCACCCCATCCTGCGGTAAGTCTATCTGTTCGGCCAGAGCTTTCGAGAGAACCGGAACGTGTTCCACATCCGAGCGATCCACCCCTGTCCTGCACGCCTCTCAGCCAACCGACACCGGCTCACAGCGCCTCCTGAGCTTCTGAACGTGGGGTGAGAATTCAATGGCGGAAAAAAGCCCTCCCTGGCTCCTGAGCCGTTCCAGGCGGTCGGCCAGCACCGACAACGACAGATGGGTCTGCTCGTCGATGGGCCTCTGGCCGGCCAACGTCCTGGCTACTACTTGGCAATGGCTTCCGTTCATCCGTGTCTATTGCCTCCTGTGCAGCACTAAAGCTCCTTGTGTTGCTTCTGTAGCACTAACTGCCGCGCCTGGGTCATCTGCTTCTGGTACTGGCCCATGTGGTCCGACAGGTACTGTTCCCAGTCTTCGCTGTTCCACAACTCGATATGGTCCCTGACGCCGACCAGGGTGATGTCGTCTTTGAGACCCGCCCGTTTGCGCAGCTTCTCGTTGAGCAGGATTCGCCCTTGGGCGTCCAGCTCGATCTTGCTGGCCATGGCGAAGCTGATTCGCTCGAAGGCGACCGCTTCGTCAGGGGCCGTCGCCCCGGGGGCCACCGACAGCACGATCTGTTCAAAATACCGCTCCGGGTACAGGCACAATACCCCGTTGGCGCCAAGAACGAGATAGAAGTCGCTGCCATGCTCGTCAGCGTCGATCTGGTTCCGCAGCTTGTTGGAGACGAGCACTCTTCCTTTGCCGTCTACAACGTGCTGGTATTCACCTGTTAATAACAGCATGGCCACTGCTCCACTCGTCCGTCACTATTTGGGAGATGATACCACTTCCCCCCACTCCGTCAATCTCCAAAACCACTTTCTCCTGATTTTTTTCGAAACGCAGATCGCCACCGCGTCACAGGGCTTTGCCTAACTCTTTGAAATAAAGATATTTACAGCACGAACACGCAATACACGTCCCATAATCCCTTCCCAACAGCCGGCTTCTCATCGAAGAGGCATACATCATGGGAAAGATGGCCCTGCCACCCCACAGAAGGGACTGTCACCTTCTACAATCGGGAAAAAGACATGTCACGCGTGACATGAGGCACTGCGGCAAGCCTGTCTGCCGCAGATCCAACAACGGGTCTGTGAATTCCAGTCGACAGCGATTGGAGCCATCGGCCAGTTCCGGGTTGGCGAATCTGCCGGAGTCATACGATGTGAAGGCAGGTCGGACCCGGTACGGCGCACAGGCTCAGGTCGGCGGGAGCGACTTGAGGGCGAAACGGTCCGTCATGCCGGCGATGTAGTCGCACACGGCGCGTTCGAGGCCATGTTGGGGAATGAATCGCTGGAAGTAGCCCGGCATCCGGTCGGGCCTGGCGCACAGACGCTCAAACAGCTCGGCCAACCAGTCACGGGCCTTCTGGGCGTTCCGGACGAGCGATTCGTGATGGTAGAATCGGTCCAGGAGAAACGTCTCCAGCTCCTCCAGCTTGCGGTCGCGCTCGGGCGACAGGGCAATCACGTCCCGTGACATGGTGCAGGCGTCGCGCGGTGTCTTGATCCCTGCGGCGGCAAGGTTGGCGGCGCTGGTATCGATGCAATCGCCGACCAGGGTATCGATGATCGCCTTGGCGGTACGGGTGCGGCGGATCGTCCGGTCCTCGATCGTATCGGCGGCGATCTGACGACTCGCCCCTGTGAAGACCTCGATGTGTTGCATCTGCTCGCTGTCGAGCAGACGGGCCTTCATCCCATCTTCCAGATCGTGGCAGTTGTAGGCGATGCGGTCGGCCAGGTCGACGATCTGACCCTCCAACGTGCAGTTGGCCTCGAGGAACGCGTCGCCCTGGGGCACGTCGTAGCGGCTCTTGTGTTTGGCCAGGCCCAGACGGGTCTCATACATGAGATTCAGGCCCATGAACGCCGGATAAGGATGTTCGAGAAGCTCAACAATGCGTAGCGTCTGGGCGTTGTGCTCAAACCCGCCGTACTGCGCCATCAGTCCGTTGAGAGCCGCTTCGCCCGCATGCCCGAACGGCGGATGTCCAAGGTCGTGCGCCAGGCAGATCGCCTCGGTCAGCGCCTCGTTGAGCCCCAAAGCCCTGGCAATGGTCCGGCCGATCTGGGCGACCTCGATGCTGTGCGTCAGGCGGGTGCGATAGTAGTCGTCGAGCCCCGGCGTGAAGACCTGTGTCTTGCCCTCCAGCCGGCGAAACGCGGAGCAATGGATGATCCGGTCGCGGTCGCGCTCGAAGTCGGACCGGTATCGATGCGGCGCCTCGGCAAAGGCCCGCCCCGGGCTGGCCGCCTCCGTCACGGCATACGGTCGAAGTCCGTCCGTCATTTCTCCAGCCCAGGAAGTGCGTGCTCGGCGCTGACGGCTCTCAATTCCGCCAGCAGGTCAATCAGCGACTGACTGACCACGTCGGTGTCGCTGCACACGCTCATGAAGTTCGTGTCACCGTCCCAGCGCGGCACCACGTGGATGTGCAGGTGGCCGGGCAGACCGGCGCCCGCACAGCGGCCGAAATTCAGGCCCACGTTGAAACCGTGCGGATTGATTGTCATCGACAACGCTCGCTGCGACTCACGCACCAGTTTCATCAGCTCTACCATTTCCTCCTCGGAAGCATCGTCGAGACTGGCGATGTGCCGGGCGGGCGAGATCAACATATGCCCGTTGTTGTACGGAAAGCGGTTCAGTACGACCAGAGACTTCTCCGTCCGCCAAAGAAGGAGGTTCTCGTCGTCGGCCTCGGGATGGGCGAAGTCCTGACAGAGAAAACAGCCTTCACTCTTCTCGAGCCCGCGGATGTACGGAATGCGCCACGGTGCCCAGATGTTGTTCCGTTCCAAGATGCGATGCCTCCAAAATCTCGTCAACACCAGGCCTAAGGGGCCAGTAGTTCCGTCGTTAAAGTCTGCTCAATAGTGAGATGCGGGTCGGCCCGAATCCCCATCGGCGGCAGCGACGCCTTCATTCGCATCGTATACTTCTGGCGGTCGACGACAACACGGCCGGCGTCCAGATCGAGCGATTCCTGCCCGGTGCCTTCGAGGGCGAGCACCCGATAGCTGCCGAGAAAACCGAAGGTCCCGCTCATTTGAAAGCGTCCGGAATAAGGGATAGGCCAGTCGGTCGGAGCAGCATCCGCCGGCGAGTAAACGCTGTCGATGATCGCCAGAGGTTTGTCCTTGTCGGTGCGTATCTCGCCAAGCCGGTACGTGACATCGCGAGCCTTGCGCGCGACCATCGGCAGAGGCACCGGCAGTCTCGACCGCCAGGTCTGGCCAACTGCGATGCCGGAGGCCGGAGCCTCCACGCTTGATATCGCATCCCAGAGGAAGTACTGTCCCGCGATGAAATCCCCGATCATGTCGGGGCCCTTGACGCGTCCACCGGAAGGCCCGGAGCGAAACGCCTTGCCGCCCATCTCCTGCACCAGCGCATCCAGTTCCGTTCGGTCGACGATCTTACCTCGCGGATCGATCGTGAGCGAGAAGGCCCTTCCAGCAGCCGATTCGGCCGCATCAACGCCGTATTGGCGCCCACTGCGTTCCACCGCCACCGACTCACATACCACTCGAATCGTGCTGACACCGTAAGGGTCCACCACCACAGGTGTGTAGGCGATCACCATCTCCAGACGTTCGAATCGCTTCTCGGTCTGATCCCGTCCGATGGCATTCGGGTCCCAGTCCAGAAGCACGTCCCGATGGGAGACGAACTTGTACCGAAGCGTCTGCCCGGGCTCGAAATCCACGGTCAGGAATACTCGATCGCTGTCACGCTTGCCGCGATCCGTCGCCGCGCCCGGCACACCGACGGTTCGGCACCCGGCGGCCAGCAGGTGAACAACCACGAACCCGATAACGGCTCTCGCCTTCCATGCCATGATGTTCTTCTCGTTCGGCCGTACTACCGAATCCGTTCGAGCCTGTACAACTGGGTCTTGTCCATCCTCACGGCTGCCGGTCGGTCCGCACCATCCTGGACCGCCGCCTGGTCAACCGCTACCCACTCCGTACGGAATTGCTCGACATACGTGTTGATGCAGCCCGTGTCCAGATCGACTTCAAATTGCCCTTCGTAACTGTCCACGTTGTCGAACATGCCGGCCGGAACGGTGCTGCTCTGTTCTTCGTGCAACTGCCTGGCTGCCGCAGAGGAAGGAATGCCCTTCATCGTCACGTGTGCGACACGGCCGCCTCCGTCGGCTTCCACCCGGTCGAGAGTGTAGAGCCGTTCGTATGCCTTGGCGCCCATCCGCCCGAACGACATGATCGTGACATTGCTCCACGTCTCGCCCGGACGAACGATCTTGCCTTCGGAAGCCATCAGAGCCGGGACTTCATGCCGGTCCCGTGTCTCTTTGTCGCTGATCAGCTTCAGAGCCGTCTGGTGTTCGGGCGAGCTGCCTTTCAGGGAATCGCGGATCGTCGCGAGGCCCTCGATGGACAAGATCGCCCCCCTGGGCGTCATCTCCATTCCGTAGCTCATGCCGACAAGCTGCGACAGGGGGCCTTTGCGATCCGGGTCGCGCGAACTGTCGAAATCCAGGACCACCGTTTCCCGCGAGCGGCCCAGGTATTTCAGCGCCAGGATGGTGATCTTGAGCATCGCGTTGCCATTGTCGTTGACGCGGTCGAGGCGCTGCTCGAACGTGATTTCCGCGCGGCTGCCGATCGCACCGCCTCGAAAAGCCTCCGGCTTGCTGGACTCATCCCCCTCCCATCGGACGGAGGCTTCGGTCTCCGTAGTCACCCTGTAGGTGACCGGTCGGTCAGGAACGAACCTGAGGACCAGATCGATACCCGTTTCAGACGGTGTCGGGGCGTTGCCCTCGTCGCCCGAGGGCTGGTCCAGCGAGACCACCGGTTCGGCGGCCTGCGTGCTGACGGGTTCGCGTGACGAGTCCTGCGGCGTTCCCGCACTCCTACAGCCTGGCAAGAGCATCATCAGGCCCAGGACAATGCCTGCGACAACGACACAAGTACCTGTTTCTCGTCTCATTTGAGCCCCTACCCATGGGTCGGATCACTGCATGTTTCTTTCACCGTACGGCAGCGACAATTATATGGCCCTCAGCGGACCGGACAACGATTTTCGCTTTATTTATGTCCAACTGCGAGCTAAACTTAAGTTCTTTGACCCTCGCTGTTCCTATCGATGGCTTTGGAGAAAAACAATGAGAAGTGACACCGTCAAAAAGGGCTTTCAGCGGGCGCCCCATCGCGGCCTGCTTCGCGCCTGCGGCTTGAAGGATGCGGATATCGACAAACCGTTCATCGGCGTGGCCAACAGCTTCTGCGAAGTCGTTCCCGGTCACGTCCATCTCAACGAGGTGGCTCGCGTGGTGAAGGAGGCCATCCGCCAGGCCGGCGGCGTGCCCTTCGAGTTCAACACGATTGCCGTCTGCGACGGCGTCGCTATGGGCCACACGGGCATGAAGTACTCGCTGGCCTCGCGGGAGATCGTCGCCGATTCGGTTGAGACGATGGTACGGGCCCACTGCTTCGACGGTCTGATCTGCATCCCGAACTGCGACAAGATCATCCCCGGGATGTTCATGGCCGCCGTGAGGCTCAACGTCCCGACCCTCTTCGTTTCGGGCGGTCCGATGAAGGCGGGCAAGACCAGCGACGGCAAGACCGTCGACCTGATCAGTATCTTTGAGGGCGTCGCCCAGTTCAACGCTGGCAAAATCAGCGAGGAGGAACTCAAGGAACTCGAATGCACCGGCTGCCCCACCCAGGGAAGCTGCTCGGGCATGTTCACCGCCAACTCCATGAACTGCCTGTCCGAGGCGATCGGCATGGCCCTGCCCGGCAACGGGACGATCCTCGCGGTCGATCCGCGCCGCCAGGACCTGTACAAGGCCGCAGGCAGGCAAATCATCGAACTGGTGAAGAAGGACATCAAACCGCTCGACATCATCAGCGTCAAGTCGATGGACAACGCCCTGGCCCTCGACATGGCCATGGGCGGCTCGACCAACACGGTCCTTCACACGTTGGCCATCGCCAGCGAAGCGAAGATCGAATACGACCTGGATCGCATCAACGCCATCTCCGCCAAGTGTCCGAATATCTGTAAGGTCTCGCCCTCCAGCAAGGTCCACATCGAGGACGTGGATCGTGCTGGTGGGATCAGCGCGATCCTCAATGAGATCAGCAAGGTCCCGAACCTGCTGAACCTCGACTGCCTTACGGTGACGGGCAAGGTGCTGGGCCAGAACATCGCCAAGGCGAAAATCGAGGACCACGAGGTAATCCACCCGCTGGACAAAGCCTACTCCAAGATGGGCGGCCTGTCGATCCTGCGCGGCAACCTGGCCCCGAATGGCAGCGTTGTCAAAAGCGCCGGGGTAGCCCAGGCGATGCTGACGCACACCGGTCCGGCGGTCATCTTCGAGAGCCAGGAGGACGCCTGCGAGGGCATCCTGGCGGGCAAGGTCAGGGAAGGCGACGTGGTGGTCATCCGCTACGAAGGCCCCAAGGGCGGGCCGGGCATGCAGGAGATGCTCAGCCCGACCAGCTACATCATGGGCGCCGGCCTTGGCGAGTCGGTCGCGTTGATCACCGATGGGCGGTTCAGCGGCGGCACGCGCGGCGCCTGCATCGGGCACGTCAGCCCGGAAGCGGCGGTCGGCGGCCCCATCGGCCTGCTCAAGAACGGCGACATCATCGAGATCGACATCCCCAACAACACGATCAATGCCGAGCTGTCCGACGCCGAATGGGCCAAGCGGAAGAAAGCCTGGAAGGCTCCCGAGCCGCGAATCAGTGAAGGCTGCTTGGCCAAGTACGCCGCCATGGCCACCAGCGCCGACACCGGCGCCGTCCTGAGATGGTAGAGGGATCTCTGAGGCATCATGCGCGGGGACGAGCCGACGACAAAATGGTACGGGGCGGGGCTGCACTTCGAGTGCACCGGGTGCGGGGCGTGCTGCTCGGGGCCGGGGGAGGGGTACATCTGGGTATCGCGGCCGGAGATCGACCTGATCGCCAGGCACCTGAACATGACGCCGGGGCAGTTGCGGCACAAGTACCTGCGCCGCGTGGGCCTGCGCCTCACGATCATCGAACACGAGACGACCAAGGATTGTATCTTTCTCAGGGAGATTGGCGGCCAGAAACAGTGTATGATCTATCCGGTCCGCCCGAGCCAGTGCCGCTCGTGGCCGTTCTGGCTGGACAATCTCTCCGGGCCCAATGCCTGGAACAGGGCCGGACTGAGGTGCCCGGGAATCAATAGAGGACGGCACTACAGCGCCAGGCAAATCGAGAGGATCAAGAGAAACAAACGATGGTGGGAGAATCAGAAAGACATCGCCGAGTCGTCGCCGAAGTAGCTGTCCTCTACGATTGGATCGATACACAGCTCCAGCAGGACCGCGAACTGGTCGGAGAATGTGCCTCATGCGGAGCGTGCTGCGACTTCGTGAGCTACGATCATCTGCTTTTCATAACGCCGCCCGAATTGATCTATCTCGCGGCCAAGCTGAACACGGCGAGTCTCCGGCAGATGACCAGCGAACGGTGCCCGTACCAGGAGGAGGAACGATGCACAATTCACCGGCATCGGTTCACCGGCTGCCGCATCTTCTGCTGCAACGGAGATCGCGACTTCCAGGCCGAACTGACGGAAACCGTTCTGAGAAAGCTCAAGACCATCTGCGAGCGTCATCAGATCGCGTATCAGTACGCCGATCTGGGGACGGCCCTCGCGACGTTCTCTACCGGTATTTGTCAATCGGCTGCGGGACCTTGTCCTGAGGATCGTAGAGATTGATGTACTTGACGCCGGCACTGAGCGAGCCGGATTCCTTGTAGTACGTGTACAGCTTCGCCAGCTTCTGCTCGTCTTTGGCTTCCAGGTGCTTGGCCCACTCTCCGATTTCCGCGCCCCAGTAGACCAGCGTACCGTCCTTGCTGTTGAGCACGATGTGCGGATCGCTGTGGTTCCTGCGCCCTTTGTAGTTGTCCACATCCACATTGGCGATCTGTTCGAGCAACGGGCTCTTGGGCGTCACCTCCGCGTCCATGCGATTCAGAAGGATGATGAGCTTGACCGCCGCCGCAAGATCGTCCCGATCGAACACCGCACCGGGTGATGGAGGCAGACCCAATGAGACACCCTCGACCTTTACGATCGGCAGGTGCACCATCGGCATGTAATCGAGCACGACGAGGTCGGCATCGACATAGAATTTCGACGGACCTCGTTCGATCAGCGCCACCGGCTTGCGCCAGCGGGCCTGAACGCATACAGAATCGTATGTGACGTGTACCTCGACGTCGTCCAGCCACGACATCTGGGCGAGATTGCGAGCAACGACCTCGGCGGTCTCCTCCTGGATCGGAAACCGATCGCCTCCGGCGGCTGCCACGACCCTCGCCTTCAGGTCCCAGTTGACCCACGCGGGCACGCCGACAAGCACCAGATGCCCTTCCTCCGTCGGCCGAGCCGAACCGACGTAACCCTCGGCATAACGAAGAAATGCGCCGGCCGCCACCAGAACGAGCATCACCACCGCCACTTTGACGGCGGTCGTCAGCGTCTGTTTCCTGGCCTGTGCTTCTCTCTTGGTCCGGGTCCCCCACCAGGAGGAGATCCGCTCTTGAAGACTGATTCTCTGCTTCTTTCTGGCCACTTACCGCCTCAATTGCTGCACCATGTATGTCGTTCCGAACCGCATCCGCCCTGAATCTCAGAAACAGATACTATCAGAATCGACCGTTCGGACGTTTTGCTGCACTGGTTTTCGGTAAAAACTCGCCTGGACGATGCGCACGCACAATTGGCTCAAGGACAGACCGGCCCGGGCGGCCGCTTTGGGCAGCAGCGAGTGCGTGGTGAAACCGGGGATCGTGTTGATCTCCAGTGCGTGGGGCACCCCATCTTCGCTCAGGATGAAATCCACACGCGCGAAGTCCCGGCAGCCGAGCGCGTCGAAACAGGCCATCGCATCGCGGCTGATCCGTGCCCTGACCTGGGCATCTGTCACCGTATCGAACAGATACTCGGTCCGATCATCTACGTACTTGGCGTGGTAGTCGTAAAAGCCTGTCTGGCTTCGGATCTCGATGATCGGCAGAGTCTCGCGCCCCAGGACTCCCACCGTGATCTCCCGACCGCGAACGAACGGCTCGATCATACAATCGCCGAACTCTTCACATACCTTCAGGGCGCAGGCCACGGCCTGGACCGGACTATCCACCACGTAGACGCCCACGCTGCTGCCCTGCCGGACCGGCTTGACAACGAATCGCTCTCCGAGGTTCTTCAGTTGCGCTTCAATATCGCCACGCGGCATCCCCTGGCTGACCTCAACTGTAGGCGCCACGGCCACCCCCGCCGCGGCGAAGCGATTCTTGCTCACGATCTTGTCAAACGCCATCCGGCTGGCTTCCGGGCCACAGCCGGTGTAGACCAAGCCCCGGTCATCGAGGATCTGCTGAAGCCGGCCATCCTCGCCGAACTCGCCATGCAGAGCCACGAAAAACACATCGATATCGGACCTCTCGAGTACGGTCATGTCATCGGGCGTGATATCCGACGCGATGACCTCCATACCCCCCTCGCGAAGTCCCTCCGCGATGCACCGCCCGCTCTGAAGGCTCACCTCGCGCTCACGACCGACACCTCCCCGCAAAACCGCTACCTTCATGGAATCCTCGACTTTCGCTGCATGGGACGACTCGACCGACGAGACTGCCGGAACACCCGGCAACGGTCGATTCGTCTGAAGAACGGACCTGCCGCTGTTCTACTTCCAGATCTCTATTTCAGGCTGCAATTCAACACCGGCGTGCTCGCGGACCCGCTTGCGGACCGATTCGATGAGCCGCATGACATCCCGGCTTGTACAACCCTCGTTGGCTACGATGAAATTCGCGTGTTTTTCACTAACCACCGCGCCTCCGATCTGGAGCCCTTTGAGGCCCGCGCGATCAATCAGCGCCCCGGCCGACGCTTCCGGCGGGTTCTTGAAGACACATCCGCAATTCCTGGTATTGAGCGGCTGATTGTTCTTCTTGTAAATCCAGTTCTCCTTCAGGGTCCGCATGATCTGTTTCGGATCACCCGAACTCAGCGTCAGCGTCGCGTTCAAGATGAACGGAGCGAGGATGTTGACGCAGCGGTAATCGAAGATCAGCTCCGGCTTGCTCTTCTCGAAGATCGTTCCCTGGCCATCCATCAACGTCACCGACTCGACCAGCGAACCGATGTCCCCGAATCGGCCTCCCGCATTCATCTTCACGGCACCGCCGATCGAACCGGGGATGCCGGTCAGGACCTCGAGACCCGAGAGCCCCTTCTCGACGCAGTCCAGCACAAGCTTGCTCAACTCAGCCCCTGCCCAGGCGGTGATCTGGGCCCCATCGAACTGGACCGCGCCGAACACCGGCCCCTCCAGCTTGACGACGGCCCCCCGAACCCCTTCATCGCTGACCAGCAGATTCGATCCGAGCCCCATCACGTGGATGCGGATATGGTTGTCGTTGCACCGCTTGACCACGTCCTGCAACTGCTCCACCGTCCGCGGCCGGATGAAGTAATCGGCCGGACCGCCCAGCCGATACCACGTGTATGGCGCCATCGCATGATTGGGCTCAACGATTTCCGCCAAGTCGCCGAATATACTCATCTGCCACCTTCCACACATCGCCGGCGCCCATGGTAACCAGCAGGTCACCGGGGCCGAGTTCTTTTTCCAGGTAATCGCACACCGCGTCGAAGGTTCCGATATACTCGGCATCGGCTCCCTCAGCGCGAATCCGGTCGGCCAGGATCTTCGCGTTCACTTCCCTGCGACTGACCTCTGAGTCACGCACGAAGTAGATCTCGGGAATGATCGCCTTGTCGGCTTGGGCAAAACTGGCCGCAAACGCATCCAGGAAGCAGCGCGTGCGGCTGTATTGGTGCGCCTGGTACACACACCAGAGCCGCCTCGGGTGGTACTTCTCTCGAATGGCCTTCAGACTGGCCCGAATCTCGGTCGGATGATGGGCGTAGTCATCGAGGACCGTCACCCCGTTGACCTGTCCCTTAAGCATCAGACGTCGATCCACACCGGTGAACCGATCCAACACACTCAAAATCGCCTCGGGCTCCACGCCGATGTTCACGGCAACCGCGATGACCGCCAGGGAGTTGAGGACGTTGTGTCGCCCCGGAAGGGAGAGCCTGGTCGATCCCAGTCGATGACCTTCCCGAAAGACATCAAAACGATACAAACCTTGATCCGCCTGGATGCGGCGTGGATAGATACTGCACTTCGGGCTGAAGCCGAATGTGATGATCCGCCGTTCACGACCCAGCCGCTCCAAAACCCTGGCCACGTTCGCATCCTGGCCGTTGGCCACGATGAACCCATCTGACTTGCAGCCCCGCGCGAACTGATAGAACGCCTCGACAATCTCGGTCTCGTCGCGATAGCAGTCCAGATGGTCCGCCTCGATATTCAGGATGCACGCGACCTGAGGCTTGAGATTCAGGAAGCTCCGATCGTATTCACAGGCCTCGGCAACGAAGAAGCTGCTGTCGCCGCTGCCGGAGGAGGCGCCCAACTGGCAGACCTCGGCGCCGACCACGAAATTCGTATCCACCCCTACCTGCTTGAGGCAATAGGCCAGCCATCCGCTCGTGGTGCTCTTGCCGTGCGTGCCGCTGACGGCAATGCTCTCGAAGTGGTTCATCAGCTCGCCGAGCAGTTGGGCGTACTTGTAGACACGGCATCCTTGCCGGCGCGCCTGCTGCAACTCCGGGTTGCTCTCCTGGATGGCTGCCGAGACAACGACTGCCTCCGTCTCCGGCCCGATGTGATCGGCGCTGTGACCGACGCGGATGTCGGCCCCTAGACGCATCAGACGTGCCGTCGCCGCAGTGGCCGACTGGTCCGATCCGGTAACGATCGCGTGCTTCTCGATGAGGAATTGCGCCAGGCCGCTCATGCCGACGCCGCCAGCTCCGATGAAATGAAACCGCGCACCCGCAATCTTCGGTCGATTCACGGCATTGACCACCTCATAACGATGGGCTGCCCTGACCCTGGCTGAATAGGCTCCGATTTCCGCTCGACTCATTGCATCCCTTCTTGTCGAACACCTTCCGTAAAAGCATCGAGGCAGTGTAGCAGAAACCCATCATCAAGGAAAGTCAATTCACCGTGCGATGTCGGAAAAACGGGGCAAATCGCGCAGCCTTGGACGCGGACAGTGGAGTTTCACTGGCTCCACAGCGGAAGGCTGCCACAGGGATCGCATGTGGACTAACCGCGAGGAAAGCATCGAGAAAGAACCGCGTCCTGGAATGGCAACGTCCGAGAAGCAAAGGCCCAAGCACCATGGCAGCCCGTCGGGCGCCCGCGCGGCAGCAGAAGCTTCCACCGTCCGAACCGCTGGCTAACCGCGTACCCCCTTCGATCGCCGGGTGGCAGTCTCCGCCTTACTCTCCTTGTTATGGTTCTGGAGGAGCTTCATGGCCTTCTTGACGTCGGAGACCTTCAACACACCGGTGGTTCGTCCGCCCTTGCCGCCAGCGGTGCAATAGGCATAAGAGATATTGATGTGCCCTTTAGAGAGCTTCTCGGCCACGGTCGCCAACGCACCTGATTTGTTGGCCAAGTCAACACACAGCACATCCGTCTCGTTGTAGGGCATGTTCAGCTTCGCGAGGACTTCTCTGGCCGCCTCCGGTTTCTCGAACACAACACGCATGACGCCATGCTCGGCCGAGTCCATCATGGTGATTGCGGTGATGTTGATCCTGGCCTTCGCAAACTCCCCCAGAACCCGGGCCAGCACACCAGGCTTGTTGACCATGAAGACCGAAAACTGCGGTGCCGTGTACATCCTCTTTGCCTTTCAAAGCGTGATTGCACCCATTCTCTGTTTGTGCTGTAGAATCGCGGTCCGTCCCCGCCTGTACCGACGGGAGGCAGCTCCGTGGGAGTCGTCTGCATTATGCGCGGCCACCACCGATCGTTCAACTCTATTGTTACGCGGACTGGGTGTGTGCGTTCACCGGCCCAACCGCGAATGCCAAGCCTATAAACGGTGCCATCGGAATGATGGAAACGACGTTGAAACGACAACCCGGATGCCGATGCGTCCGGGTTGTCGCTTCAGACCGTCTACGACTGCTCTCTCGCGTCTGGCAGTCTATGGTCGATAAACGATCACCAGCTCAGCCGCTTTGGAAGAACTGCCTTCATAGGCCCAGAACCTGCGATTGTATGCACCGGAATCGCTTACCACATAAGCAATTACGAGCGCATTGCCCGGCGACCAGCCGGGCCGGTCGATCACTTCCTGGATCACAGAACTGATATCGGGGCTCTCGTACCAGGCGTTGGCCTGCCACACGACGCTGTCCCAACTCCAATCCTGGGAGGCCGTGGTCATCGTCAGGGTGCTCACACGGTGCTCGCTGGTAAATGAACCGGGGTTGTCTGCCGCTTCGGCGTAAAGCGCGGCAGCAATCCAGCCGCAAATCCCCTCCGAATGGGCGCAAATCCTCAACGTCGCCCGTATGATTTCGGCACCCTGAGGCACCTCGACGCCGCAGAAACGCATGCCCGCCGTGTACTGGCCGATCGCCAGCGACGGCTCGCCAGGCCTCTGGAGGCTGCTCCACCTGTTGGCGTGCGCATCATCGTCGCCGGCCGCCACCTTGTAGACCAGTTCCACTTCGTTCACGACGGAGATGCTCACCTTCGCGACGTTCGACGGTCCGCCGAATGGAGCCACCCCCCCATCGTCGGCGCGGAACGTGAAGCTGTCTTCTCCGGTCCAGCCACTGTCGGGCCGGTAGACCACCTGATTGCCGCCCTGCGCCAATGTGGCCGGCGCAGTCGTAATGGCCGAGCCGCCAGGTCGTTCCAGTTTGCCATGCCGGGGCAATGACACAATGACATACGTCAGTTGCCCGGGCGGATTCGGCGAGCCGTCGTCCACGGCCGTGAGCGTAATCATCGCGGACGAACCGGCGCCGACGCTGATCGCCGCATTCTGCGCGACCGGCGGACCCACCTGCATGGATTCCAGCACAAATGTCCCGGAACCGGAGATGCGTTTGACCACCACCAGAGCGGAGCCATCGGAGGTCGGCGTATAGCTGACCGCCTCATCGGCGTCTGCCTGAGACGCCGTACTTGATGCAAGGATAACAGGCGTTCCCGTCTCGCTCGGCGTCATGTCATACAGGTACAGATCGAAATCCGCCGCTGCCGGAACGTCCAGCGACAGGTCGATGCCGGCACCGGCGTTAAGATCGATGGTGGCCGCCCAGGCACGACGGTCCGCGACCCCGCCTCCCAGCGCGACGCTCACGGTTGTTCCCAGGGCATAAATGGAGCCGGCAGCCTCGACGGCGGCATCCGCGTTAATCAAGCCGTATCCCTCGTACCGATCCTTGCCGGCCGGAAAGCCTTCGGCCCCGGGGGCGTTGCGGTCCAGCGACGGATTACGCTGCCTCCCCTGGCGGACATTATTCGTCTCCGTCGCGGTGGCACACAGCAGCATCTTCACCAGCCGCGGATGCCGGTCGGACGCAAAATCCCATGTGATCCCCGTCCGCTCCAGCGCCTCGATGACGAGGCCGGCGACGCCGGCGACAAAGGGACTGGAGAACGATGTCCCCACGCCGCTGGCGTAATCGTTGGCTACCCGATCCGCGTTGCTCATTCCGTCGCACGTGCCGCTGTCGATCGACATAACGGCGGTGTACCAGTAGTCCCCACCGGGAGCAATCAGGTCGGGCTTGAAATCCTCCGAAGCATAGTCGCGCGGGTTGATGTACCCATATGCCGAGTAGTCCGTCAGTCGATTCTCATCGTTGGATGCCCCCACAGTAATGGCCAAAGCCGCCCGAGCCGGATCGGCCATCTTGCGCAGAAGTTCGATTTCATCGTTGGCGCTGTTCCCCGCCGCGGCGATGACAACCACGCCACCGCGACAGGCCGTCATAACCTTGTCGCGAAGAGAGGTGTCTTCGATGGGGAATCCCAAATCATCGTGGAGCCCGGCGCTGATATTGATGATCTTGATCTTCTTGGAGGCCCGTTGGGCCACCAAGGCGTCCACCCCCATCGCGAACGCGTTCTGATACGCCGCCCCATCCCTTGTCGCGACCTTGACGCTGGCGTAGTTGCAGCCCGGAGCAACGCCGCTGAAGGTGTTGAACCCGTCTCCTATGCCGGGATAGTTGTGCACCAACGTCGTGATGATGACGCTGTCGAGGAGCATCTCGTTGAAGTTGATCAGCAAAGGCGAATAGACATTCTGGGTCGACGCGTAAAACGTGTTGGTCACGGAGGTCCCGGAGAGCCCTTCCTGCCCGTGTCCGATCCATTCGAAATCGTGCATTCCCGCGTCGCCCCTCATCCAGGTCACAAGGTCAAACCTCGAAACCGGACCGCTCCAGTAGGCCTGGGAGGTCACAGTAGCGGTGCCCGAGGGAAGACAGATCGGGTCGACGATGTGGGCCCAGTACGGCCAGTCTTCCACATAGGTGTATTGCAGGTCCGACCTGTCGGCGCCGGCGCTGCAGCCAGTCCCCACGGCCACGCCGGCCACGCGGCTTCCATGACCGTTGTAGTCTACGGGATTGGGCTCGGGCTCTCCGCTGACGTCTTTCCAATAGGCACACCGTCCGGCCAGATCCGCGTGTGTGCTATCCACGCCGGTGTCGATGAAACCGATGGTGGTGTTCGAGTTGCCTTTGAATCCCTGTACATGGCCGGCAAAGCCCCCCTTCCAGACCGGACGAACTCGCCCGGCCTGCGATGCAACATCCATGTAGAGGTGCATTTGCCTGGCCGCCGGCGTCACAAGAACCAGCGTCGGCCCCATGGCCAACGGCAGCGAGTCGACCCGCCCCCGAGCGATCCGACCGTTCCAGCCGTACGAGACGGCCTGGTAGATGTAGCCGATCTGGCCACCCATGGCCAGGAACGTGTCGATCTGCTCTTGGGTCACCGGCTCGTCGAACACCAGCTCGACATCGACCATCATTTCGCTCGCCAGTTCCGCGCCAAGCGATTTGGCTTCCGTATACAGCGACGAGGGCAGCGTCGCCAGTTCAAAACCGCCCTCCAACTCATCGTCAATGCAATTGCCGTTGAGGTCGCTCTCGTAAGTCCCGCTGATCGTCGGTGGCACATCGGGCCACGGAGGAGGCGTCAAGGCCTGCCCACTCGCCACTTGCGCCACGGCTGCAAGAAACAGCATCAGCCATGACGCCACGGGCCAGGTCCGATAGAAACGGCCTGAACTCATCTGCAATGAGACGTCCCTACAGTGATTCTCACACAACTTGCACAGACTCATACTCCCTCCTTTGCACTACGAAATGGGAAAAACGCGAGCCGGGCATAGACCCAGGGCTGTCTCCGCGAATAGTGGTCTCCCCATCCGGATCGCGATGTCCTGGCCAAGAATAAGGCCTCTCTTCTCACGTCTCCTCGCGTCGATACAATCGCCTGTATACAAACCGTCCGCCGTCGCCTTACTAACTATGATACCTCTTTCGACCCCTTCAGGTCAAGGCGAATCTCATTGGCGCAAGGGGGGAATGGCCCCTGGACATGGGGAGTTTCGTCCAGGTGCAGGGATGCCACCATCACCGTCCGATTTACTGGTCCTCGACAACCTCAGGACCGGTCGGGATGGAAGCAAGGCCAAATATCCCGGAGCCAAAAACACGTTTGACGACGAGCAGTACAGCGGCGTCCGAACCGGACGTATAACTGAGGGCTTCACCCACTCCGGCTCCCGGATTCGCGCTCGACGCCAGCAGGACCGGCGTTCCGGAGGCACTGGGCGTCATACTGTAGAGGTAGAGATCGAAGTCACCGCCGTCCGGGTTCTCCAGGGTCACGTCCATGCCGGTTCCTGCGGCGAGGTGAACCGTCCGAGCCCAGACTCGCTGGTCGGCCGAGGTCGGTCCAAGCTCCCCGCCGGCCGAGGTTCCGGGGGTATACGTCAGGCTGACCGCCTCCACCGCTGCATCCGCATTGACCAGACCGTACCCTTCATAGCGGTCTTTGCCGGGGGGAAAGCCGTCCGGCCCGCGGGAGGCACGCTGAAGCGTAGGATTGAACCGCCCGTTCTCGCGCCGGGTATTCGTCTCCGAGGCCGTGGCGCACAGGAGCATCTTCACCAGCCTGGGGTGTTTGTCCGAATTGAAGTCCCAATGAACCCCCTGGCGTTCCAGGGCCTCGATAACCAGAGCCGCACAGCCGGCGACAAACGGGCTGGAGAAGGACGTACCTTGCGCGGCCGTGTAGTCGTTGGGTTCCCGGTCCGGGCCAAGACCACCGTCGGTCGTGCCGGTATCGGCGGACATGACCCCTGTGTAGTAGTACGAACCTCCTGGCGCCACGAGGTCGGGCTTGTAGTCTTCCGCAGTGTACTTGCGGGGATCCAGGAATCCGTAGGTGGAGTATTCGGTCAAGGCGTTGTTGTCGTTAGATGCTCCGGCGGTGATCGCCAGAGCGGCCCTGGCCGGGTCGCCCATCCCCCGAGCCTCCTCCGAGGACTCGTTGGCGCTGTTGCCCGCGGAGAGGACCACGATCACGCCACTGCGAACCGCCGACATGACCTTGTCTCGCAGAGACACACTCTGGACGGGCAGTCCCCAAGCGTCCACCAGTCCGGCACTGACGTTGATGATCTTGATGCTCTTCTCCGTGCGGCGGACCACAAGATCATCGACGGCGGTATCGAACCCATCCCCATAGGTCATTCCGTCCTTCATCGCGAACTTGATGGCCGCGAACCGGCAGCCCGGCGCCACGCCGGAGAACGTGTTGAATCCGTCGCCTACCGCCGGATAGGACGACACCCGACTGACAATGGAGACGTTGTAGAGGTAGTCGTCGTCATAGTCGGCCAGGATCGGAGCATACATCTGCCCCTCTTCGGCATCGAACGTATGGGTCACCGTCAATCCGGACATCCCTTCTCCGCCCGTCCCGATCCACTGCGGGCTGTCCAGCAAGGTCCCTGCACGCCAGTAGATATGATCCAACCAGGCGGACGGCCCATCCCAATAAGCCGACGAAGTCACGGTAACCGGACCGGCCGGAAGCGAGATCGGCTCAACCACATGAAGCCAACTGAATGACTCCAGCGAGTAGGTGTAGCGCAGGTCAGATGTCTCGGCACCGCCGCTGGCGCCCGTGCCCAGGGCCACGCCGGCGACCAGGCTGCCGTGGCCGTAGTAGTCCACCGGATCGGGCTCGTAATCACCGCTGATGTCATTCCAATAGACACACCGCCCGGCGAGGTCTATGTGCGTATCGTCCACGCCGGTATCCACGATGGCAATGGTCGTATTCGGGTCGCCCCGGAAGCCGGCGACACTGCCGGCAAATCCGGGTTGCCAGACCGGACGCACCCGGGCAATCTGCGTCGCCAGGTCCATGTGGAGGCGAATCTCGTGGGTCTTGGGCGTGACCAGAACAAGCGTGGGCCCCATGGTGGAAGGCAACAGGCTGACACAATCCAATGGAATGCGACCGTTCCAGCCATAGGAAACAGCCCGGAACATGTGGGTGATCTCGCCGCCCAGTTGGCCGAACGCATCGATCTGCTCCTGCGTCACCGGCTCGTTGAAGATCAGCTCGACACTGAGACTCTTTGCGCTCGAAAGCGCTCCGAGCGATCTGCTCGTCTCGTACAGCACCGAGGGCCCGAAGGTCAGGGCGGCGCTGTCCAGTTCATCGTCGATGCGGTTGCCGTCCAGGTCATTCGGATAGACGCCGCTTACTACCGGCGCGACCGCAGGTGCCGGCGGAGGCGTGAAGAATGCCCCTGAAACGGCTCCCTGCGCGGCCGGAGCGGAGGGGATCACACCCGCCAGCAGCAGCAGAACAGCGGTCACGGGCAGTAAGAGCGTTCCCGTGTGGACCCTTCGATACAGATCGCGGCGTGAAGCAGACCAACGCATGCTCTCCTCCTATCAGAAGTACAAGCAGTCCTCGAACACGTGACCGGGGGTCGAATCGCTCCCGCAAGCGGCGACTCCCAGACGTTCCCTGTGGCATGCCGAGCGCAAGGAGTGTCTCGGGTCGCGAACCTCCGTTGATCCAGACGCCCGCCGCATACCATCCGACAGCCAACGCGACCTCGACCCTATAATACACTTTTTCCCGGCATCACGTCAACCCAAAACCCCAAATCCAGACAGTGGATTCGGCCAGAGAGGGACATGGAGGCGGCCGGTGGAGTCAAGGCTTGCATGGTGATCGGGGGGATCCGCAGCAGGAGATCCCGACTCTTGGCCGCAGTGCAGAACGCGATCAGTCTCGGTCGGCCGATTCGCGCAACGCCGTCTGCCGGTCCGGGTAGAAGGCGAAGATTTTGTCGAGGTTGGTGATCCGGAAGACGCGATGCAACTGGGGGTCCAGGTCACAGACGACCACCTGCCCGCCGTGCTGCTTCACGTGGCCGCGGGCCTCCAGAAGCAGCCCTAACACCTGCGAGGAAAAGAACTTGACGCCGGAGAAGTCGAAGACGATCTCCCGCGGGGGATTCTCCTGAACGTACCGATTGACTCGGGACGAGGCGTCTGTGATCTGCTCCACGTCACTGACACAATGGCTCGTAAACGAGACAATCGCGACGTCGCCTTCCCCGCGGATATCTACGCTTGCCGCCGTTTTCATGACTCTCCATTCGAGCCCAGGTTTACCTCAGGAGCGCATTGTCGCACACCGATACCGCGATGTCGAGCCTTTTGTTCACCTCTGGCTCGACGGCATGATCGATGGTATAAAGCAACGTCTGATGCCCAAGTGCTGTGGGGCAGCCAAGAAGACCCATGAAAATAAAGGGAATCAGAAAGATCGGAAGGGCAAAGTCGCAGACGTGCAGGGACATTCTGCGACTGGCCCGCCTGGACGACCTGCTCAGCCAGGCCGGCGCGATGATGATGCGTGCCAGTCCCAAGGCCACTCTCTGGACGGCGGGAATCGCGGTCTCGGGCCGTCTGGCCAGCTACCT